>Ga0210059_1010671_pt1 | contig 14148 bp, 8 predicted proteins | sample Ectturendosymbi2_FD_188042 | JGI IMG/M metagenome (GOLD analysis project Ga0210059, IMG submission 188042) | Ecteinascidia turbinata endosymbiont from Florida, USA - Sample 2 (SPAdes) (version 2) | ecosystem: Host-associated > Tunicates > Ascidians > Unclassified | place: Key West, Florida... | reverse complement strand
TATAGAATGTGCACACAGAAAATATGAAAAAGTAAGTGTTCACAAAAAATAAGCAGAGTTACAGAATACTAGAATACACAGTATTTTGTTCTGGACAAGGGAAATGTTGCTAAGTTCATAATTGGGATTTTTTTTCATGTAGGAGGTGTTTCTTAATTTTTTATCTGTTTAAATCGGGAATACCATTTTTACCATTTTTATCTGTTTAAATCGGGAATACCAATTATAAACCGGAGTCGACAATAAGTGTATTTTACCGCCGAAGAATCCCGCTGGACTCAATAACCTAGCTCAGTGCCCTTGTCCACGAGAGACTCGGTGTAAAACAAGTTGTGCTAAACGCTTTAATAAATTTAACGTTTATCTTATACTTTCAGTCTAGACAGGGTCCTCGAGGCTGGTCCCCTAAAGACTATCTACGCAGAAGTAAACAGTCAATATCACCAACCCTAAAAGTGTCAGAGGAGTATTTTTCTTCCCATACACAAGTCAGTATGTTGGGGTTATTTTTAACCACAACATGTAGATGTTTTTTATAATGTTTTAGGTTGCTCTCTTCCTAGGTGTGACTTGAAACAAATACTTAAAATATAAATACACAACAACACAACTAAATGCGGATCACAATGTCCCTGTAGTTTAATGTTCGTAATTATTGCACTGTTCCCACTGTGCTTCTTCGGATTTCAATCCATTCAATGGTGTAGCTTCTTGCTTGCGATCGTGAACGAGTCATTTTTATAAATCAAAAAGGCGTTTCATGCTGAGGATGCAATGCGAATTCAACATTCCTTCCCACTCTGTTAAATTGAAGATATGGGGTGTCTTTTAGATGTGTTGAATGAATGAAGTAACAGAATATATTGATGAAAATCAGAAGTTTTTCACTGATGAGGACATTATTTAGATGATCTCTTCCCAGAGGTTATTCTTCTAACGGAAACGATAATGTTGTAGTGATGTGTAAAACTGTTCTCGTAATATTGTTGTCTTCCGAAATTCTTAAAGTGAGATCCTTCGCCAACGATGTAAGTTCATGTGAAGGTTCCTCCGGAACTTCGTAAACGAATTGATGTTGTCTTTATGTAGAACATTGTTGAACTCGCATTTATGTGTGAAATAAAAGAAACTGATTAAAGATTTTCTAGTTTTAAGGATGATTTTGCAAGAACCGTCTTTTATTTATGAAATTCAGGACCCATTTTACTGAAGGATTTTACCTTGCGAATAGAAATTGTGTACCATGTAGGTCTTAAATACAAAAGTAGTTTTCTGGAAAACTTTCAAAATTCAAACTAGATCCAATGGCATCTGTAGGTTTTTCTTTTAACTGCATCATTGAGATATAAAACAACAAGTTTTTGCCAAAACAACAGTCAATGTTGGTTGACTGATGGAATTAAACAATTGAAAAATTCCATAATGCTTTAAAATTAAGCACTTTTTAGTCATCAATTTTTCTAATTCATCCGACTAAACGGATGACAAAGAGAGCTTAAAAAGAAATTTTTATGTAACTTCATTTTTATCGACAAATCTCTCGCATCTAGGGTGGCTTTCGTACTTAATGTTGATAAAGATTCAACGTTGTGAATGACATTGTATCTCATCTTTCGAGTTTATTTCCATATTTCAGTGAATCAGTTTGTTTCAAAATTAGTTATCTTAAGCATTTGGATTTTCATACCAGATATAACCTTTTTCTCAGCACTTTCCAACATTTGTTTTGAATGCGTGGTCACTCTGTGTATGGTCACTGATAAACGGAACTATTTCCAAATACATTTAGAACGTATAAGCCAAGATGTTATCCTAAAAGATAGCATCGCTAACTCTTTAGACTAATGTCTCCGATGTAAGTTTTTCTAATGGAAATAATTGTCAACGAATATGTCTTGCTGACAGTTTCTGATTTGTGGAGTTTCAAAAGAAGATTACCTCTTTTATTTTTTATCGGGATTTTATATAATAGTTTCAACAAATTTCAATTTGGCACAATTATTAATGGCATTAAAATTTTAGTCAAGGATATGTTACCTAATATCTCAGAGAGCATACTTTTCTAACTTCCATGAAGTCAGTTTGCATGGCAATTTGGAGGTCTGACATATTGATATTAGAAGAATTTATCTACAATTAGGAACAATTTCCAGATTGTTTCCAATCTTAGTTGTGTCAATCCTTTTACAAAATGTGATTGTTAATTCTATCACTATTGTCAAGGGAGTAGATACCAGTGAGAATCAATCTTTGTTACAAGTATTGACATTTTTGCTATGAAAACATAGGGAGAATTACACTCTTATGGATCAACTCGTACCTTATAACATTAGATGTTAGGACCAGCTGAAGGTCGTTTTTGGTACTTATAAAATTTATGTCCAAACTTGTTTGACGTGTGATTAGATTCTTTTCCGATGGTGACAATTTTTAGCAATATGACCGATTTTGCTACAATTGCAGCATCGAATTTGAGAAGGATCTTCACATTGAAAGGTTCGTTGGATAGACGATGTGTGAGATGTACTATTTATAATAGAAACAGTTATTGTGGCTACTTGTTTGGGAGTTAACTGTTCAGCTTTTTATCTACTTTTGCCTCTTTCTTCAAATGGGGAACTATGTCGGAACATAAAAATCTCAAGTTTTTATCTAAAAGGAAGCACAGGTTATTGACTCTTGTTTGTAACTCCCTTATCTTTACCTCATTTTGGTGAAGTCGATAATAAATCTGTCTCAGACGCTTTTGTTCTACAAATGATAAGAAGTCTTAAAAGATTGGTGCTCTATTAGCGTTCAACGTTTCTGTATCTTTTAAACATAGGATTTTCGTTAATAAAAAAGGTTGTAAAGTAAAAAGTGTTTTTATATTCCAATTTTGGTTGTCTTTTTCCTCAACATTTTTCAAACCCTTTTTCGAGGTTGCTTTTTCGAATTTTCTCGATTTCTTCGTCCTTACTTACCTTCAGTGATGTTTTACCTGGACTTTTTGTGACTTTTTCCATCAAGGAACTTTGTAGGATTCTTCCATATTTTCAAAATTCACATTCATTAATAGGGAATCCTGTCCATCATGGATTTTGTCTTGATCTATGGCAAGGTTTTTATTCGATTCTGCTGATGGACCGTGCGGTTGTTCATCTAAAGGGTTCTTTACTTCCGAGATTAAACGTTCTATAGGTTCTTTCTGGTTTTGTAAAGGATCATGATGTGGTTTTTCCTTGTTCATAATTTCTAAACAATTAGGTTTTTCGTCCTGATAGACATTGTGATTTCCATTATTCGTTCCAATAATTATCACGGTTTGATCATCAGGATGAGCTTTCAGTGTTACAAATGTGATTTCTGTTTCATGAGTGGAGGATGTCTCAGACTTAGCTACTGAACAATTGGAGACTAAGCTCTCCAATTCATATATACTATTCATGGTTATTTTTTTCCTGTAACGACAAACAATTTTCATAAGATAATATTAATTACTTTAACCATTGTTACAACAAATAACTCTTAATATGAGACACTTCATGACACCAAAGTTATAAACGTTTACTACTGTTATAATAAAATCACTGAATCCTATTAAAAGCTTAGCAACTTAGGCAATATTTCCATTCAATTGCTAGAAATATACATCAAGAAAATCACTTTTCAAAATAAGACTGTAATCATTGTTAACATTCAAGAACATCTTTCTCTATGGGGTTGATCGATCAGTTTTAGCAAATGCTTACTTATTCCATTTCGCAATCGCTATTCTATTTGCAACTTTTAATATTTACAAGGAAGACACTTTAGTTCTGTTCCTTTGAAAGGAGGAGATTGAAATCTAATCCTTTAGAGATAGCACTTTAGCGTTTTTCAATCTCTTATGTGTCGTCAGCACAGATTATGGACACTTTTAATAATTTACTCATGGTAATCACATAGACTCGCCATTGTTTGTACTTCATTTGAGTTGCTGGGGTTTATGGTCTTATTCTGTTAGAGTTGTGTTTTCTCAAACTTTCCTTGTGCACGTTAGGCGCAAATGCCACGGCGCTGATTGTTTCTGCCGGCAAATGATTTATTCCACGCCGCGCGTTGATTTGTTTTGCGCACTCTGTACCTCGTGGTCGGTCGCTAAATACTGTCGGCTTTGCTGGTAACTCATTCTATTCGATACGCGCTCTGCAGCTCTACATTACTGTACTCAAGCCGTAAGCGGAACTGTCTGCCTTGTTTGCCGTTACCTTCTCCGAATAAAGTACAGTGCATTTTGTACAAGATGCTTTGAGTTTTGAAACTCTGTCAGGGAAAAACACAACATATTCCATATGCAATCTTTTGCTAGATGTCCTGTCTTTCTTCAACAATAACACAATCTCGCATGATATCGAACTTTCTTTTTTCTTGGTAGAATTGATCTCCTTTTCTGATCATCGTATTCTTGAAAGCCACCTATTTACCACATTTCTTCGATCCGTTTTAATTCAGCCATCCTATGGATCCATTGGAAGAAACCTATGACTGATTCATCTTTATCAATTGTTTGGAGCTTGTGGGTGGCCAACTCCTTAGTTTCAGGATGTATATCCATTAAAAGGATAAACATTTGTAACTTTTCTTTAAGATTCCTCTCCAAAAAGCCACTAGCATCGCTGCTTTTCTCTTCATGTTTTAATTCGTTTTTTTTCGGAGGGTTGAGGATTCTTTGAAATCTCAAAATCATCGTGCTCATTTTTAATGAGAATATTCTCAAGAGTTAAATCCACATCTTGAATTTTCTTTCGGTCGGTGATCAATCTCCTCCTTTTCGTCGGTACTGATACTTCTTGTTTTGTTTTTTTGCTTCACTGCCTTGTGGATTACCATTTCTTTCAAAGATTGTTGATGTGTAACATTCATTTTTCTCTACTAATATAAATCTAGTTGGTCTGTAACCAGAAAGAATCCTTTTATTATGCTAAAATATCTTTGGCTCATATAGGATTGTTTAACCTAATGGCTTTTAATATGATGCCATAATTTTATAAAATTTCTTAACGGATACTCTGTGAAAGTTGTAAATTTATTATGTTAGGATATCGAAAATAAAGCAAAATAATTAGTCAAAAATCTTATTATTTGTTCTTTATCAACCTATATGCTATTAGGTTTTGCCTTTTCAATATATCTCATTGAATATTTCCTTGTTGTGGACATTAATAATGCAAGATTAAAGGGAACACTTATTGATAGTCCTCCAATCCTTTAGCAAGAAGATTTCTGAGCCTCACCAAAGAAATCTCCATGCCTGGTCCTGCGGCAGTGGCAAGTGACGAGTTCGCCAATACCACACGACCATTTGCAGATTGGTGGGCCTCTATGATATTTTCCTTTAACATCCAACTTCAGTCAGAGCGCATTTTGCTCTTGATCAGTTTGTTGTTTTATAGTGACATGATCTCATTTTCCTATTGTCGTTGAGGCTTTACAGCCTTTATAGTGGAATGACAAACAATTGTAAGAGATATTCCTTACTAAAACCATGTTTTTTAGCTTCTAAATGAAATTTCCTAGGTACAGTTATCAATTGCAATTTCTATTTAAAATGCACCTTTAAAAATCTTTTGAGAAAGTCTCAGGTGATGGTTGACCACTTTATCTTGCTTCCTTGTTGTAACTAGTTCCGATTTTTGATTAATTTGGATGCTTGTTGTGCAGTTCTTGATATTCCACATCTATTATTTCACTCTCATCATTTTTACCAATTGTTGAGACTGGTTTTGGAGATACACACCATGTAGGTTGACTGGGGGTATCTAGTACTTCTTCTATTTTCATTGTTTTCTTCTAGATGTTCGCTAGCAGTCACGACTGGGTGTAGATAATTGATTGACAAATTAGTCATTTGTTAGTTAATTGCTTCATGTGGGATTCGTTTTTGTATCTTCCTGTAACTGAAGGAAAACTTTTTGTTTATGCCTTGTGTCTCCAGTTTTTAATCGTGGTTAACAGTTCACTTCGTTTATATTTGATCATTATTGTTTTAGTTTTATTCTACAAAATCTATATGAATATCTGTAAAGGAAAAGATCATCTCATGTAATGATGAAGCTTAAAATGTCATACAAACAATATAGCTTTCAAATCAACAGTCCTAGTTTAGATATTTTCAATTTAACATTTAATGTCGCAGACTCTAAATTATGGAAAATATAAGAAAATAACAAACATTTTTCTTTCATTTAAAACTTCTTAACATTGCAGCGTTTCTTTCACCAGTTATTAGTTTTAGTAATTGTGAAATGTGAATACGTTTCTCACTCTTTCTATATTGCAAAAAGAACAAAAATTCGAACAGTCTATAACAAAACGTAAAACAGAGGGGAAATATTTCGCCGAAATCATTATACAGTGTTTAGCTAACTTCAAGCAAAAACTATACATGAGTATGTCTATAAAGTGGATCCACGACTTGAGTATCTTGTCAAGATGGATTTATATGTGAAATATGAAAGGGTTGGTTACATGGCAAAAATAAATATATCATTTCATAACCTTGAATACTTTGTTGTTGATTTTGTTCGATTAGCGTTGACCAGTTATCCACTCTTGGGTTCTGACAAGGTTACAACCACATGCTGGATCAATATGGAAGGGAACTACTTGCAAATGTTTTGGAGATTCCCTTCCATGATGGTGGTTTTGTTCATATGAATTTTGTCTGTATTTTCGTAGATCACACGGTTTCACGTCAAAGTGTGGGGTTTCGTGCTCCATGGGTATTTGATTTTCTTCAGGTATTAACACAGCCTTCTCCCCTTGATTAGACACAAGATTGAGTAATGGTTCCAACTCATTATTACAATTTCTTTGTTGACAGAAACTGTCAGATTGTGGCAGTTGTAGATGTAGAATGAAATGTACACATAACAGACTGAACATTTCTCAATAACTCTAATATAAAGGTTTACACAGTTATCACTGAAAAATGCAACATCCAGACTTCATTTTTCTCCTTATATGTCTAAAAGTATTAGATTTAATTAAAATCTTAATTTGAGAGTAGATGTGACGAATATAATTCCTTAAACCTACAATGAAAACACCTAGCGACCATATCAATGGCGGAACAAGGTTTAAACCAATTTTTAGGTTTAAACCAATTATTAGGTTTAAACCAATAGCTATGTAAAGTTCGTCGGTGAAGATATCTTTGTAATATTGTGATGGGAATGGACAATCCAAAGAGCAAATGAATTGGGCCGGGTATATCAAATCAGTGGTGCTCAGGAAAGTTTGTTTTCAAAAATCTGAATAGAATGTCATGGTTTTTAACTACAACTAGGTGACCGTCTTGACTGGACCTAGGAATTTTTAATTGACGCCTGAAAGGGTTTGTGGGTTGCTTTACAGCACGGGATGTGTATTAGAAATCCCATTTTATTCTTTCGTATTGCACTGTGACTTTCTAGCATGTTATCTCTATACCCCTTAAGTATTTATCTGGTATTCACACCAAATCTTCGTAGGTAATGCATCTTTCAAGCTAATGAGGTCGCTAACTAAGAAGGTATAAAACTGATGTTGCTGAATGAAAAGGTACTATTCCAGTTTTCATAATTCTGACACCATAAGTTTGAACAAGGAGAATTTGTCAACGGGTATAGAGGTTTTAGTTCGATTAACGACCTACACCAAATTTGACAAGATATAATCTCATGCTTGTTTTTAGAGTAATTGGTCCCCAAATTTCCTTGTATAAATATGTCAATCATATCTTCTCCTGTGTTCCGTTTTATCGATGTTTTGACCGTATCTACCTTTGGATGTTACTATAAATGGCATGAGATTTCGAGCTTTCTAGAAAATCTCCATTTGAAATCTGGGCTGATGACAAATCGAAGTTTCCAAAATTTCATTGAATATCAGAGTTAAAATATTATTTTCCTTAACCATGTTTCATCCATGGTTTATCTTGTGGCTTTGTTTCTTCAGGTGTGATCTGTCAATAAAAAGCTCTTTAATTGTAAATTTCCTACACCATAATTGTAGTTTTTGTAAAAAATTTGCGGTGGCCTGAAATAAGGATTCCTCACTTATTTTCCAAAATTCACTGAAAGGTGAAAACCAATTGTTATCTAATTCAAAGAGTTACTGCTTGTCTGTAGACTAACATCCTTAATAAAATGAGGCTAACAACAAGTCGAAACGATCGGAATTCATGTACTTACATAAGTTTCGCGCAGTTGGATTCTAATTTGATAGGATGCAAATCTAAAATAGATGGCGTTTTTCTCAAAACAAAATAAGCATTTTGTTTTTCCTATGAAAACTCATTGGACTGTGGAAGAGCAAATTTTTGTGATGAAGAACTTTTACTATGGTCAAATCAAGACTGACCAGTTGACCATCTTGTTGAGATTTATGTCTCAGGTTATGAACTCCTCAACGAAGAGAACGTCTGAAATCTTGACGGTTTTTGATGTTTTACGATAGGAAGTCAAGTATTCCTGAAAACTTTTGGTATATTAAGAATTCAACTGCTGATGACTCAAGTGTACGTTTTTATCATGCTATTGCTATTCGGCGTACAGCTGGCTGTCTGAGTAGACAGAATCAAAACCACAAGGTTTCATGTTTGCTTTGTACACGAGTATAATTTCCGTACTTTTTGTGTCACTGAAAAGGCACATACGAAACATCAGGAACAAACAAAAATGAAACTCACGATATTGGTCAACAAATCTTCTGCCAACAACATGTATAATTATGATCTCACTTATTTGGACTTTCTCGAAATTTCGTGCATCATTGCACAACGGGCTAGTTAGTGATACGAAGCAAGGTTTTCCGGAGCTTGAATCATTAGTTTTATAGACAGCTTCATAATGTAGATACACATGATGAACGAAATCAGGTTCGTATCAAACCGATGTAGAACAGAAATGAATAAATAATCTTCCATAGTACCGGAAAGAAAGAAATAACTTGTAGTCCAGATGGTGTGGTATAATCAGTCTCTTCACACCAATTTAAATCTTTTAGGTAGGTTTCCAGCAGTTTCAAGAAGAAGAATACCTCTCTTCAGGAAATTATATAATTCAGTGCTTGAATCTCGGCCGTAAGTTGATTGATAATCCTCGAGCTTGTACTCAGCACCGTTTTGTCATTATATTTCTCCATCAATCGCTCTACATCAAATGCTGCTATTTCTCTACTTGCTATAAATATCCTAAAACACAGCAAACTGTTCAAGTACATTTTCAAATGCCCATCTTATTTTATACGAAATGATCATTGGTCGTTACGTTGGATTTCTAACAATTTCACCTTGCTTGTTCAAGGGTTTTAAAGCAATATTATCTAAAACACCCACAAAACACAATTTTTATATCCCAAATACTCAAAGCAAACATCATGGTCTTCCTTACGATAAAAGGCAACATCACAAGTAAAAATATGATCAACAATTGGAAATGGAAATATGCAAAAATGAAGGAACATAAAGCACTTCTACGTAACAATCTGAAATATTTTTCAAACAATCTGCCACGAGCCTTATTACACCAAAACTTTTACTAGTATATCCACGGAAGCTAAAAACTCTACAACTGTCAATATCATACGAAAGTGAACCTTCGAAACCTGTACTGTATTGAAAATTTGGACCTGGGTTTCTTACCACATTTTAAGCGATTCTATTCCTTTACAATCTGATTATACTTAGTAACACGACTTGTTTCATTCGTGCAAATGAAAATTGTCCTTTACGGTCTCTTGTTTACAACCATATTCCAATGAATTAATTGAATAATATCTATGACAATAATTCAGCTACGAAGTGAAATGTACAATGCATCTCTAGACATGAGTAATTCAACTAAAAAATTACAGGTATCTTTACTACGTTTCTTATTGTGCAACACGGCCCATATTTTATCAACCTGCCAAGGAAATTCATTTTTATTTATCAATTTAAACAAAGATTCATATTTGCGAAACGTAGAACGTCGAAATCTATGGTACAACTTACATTGCAATCTATCAAACAATTGTGGATTTTCTTTAAAAACCTTCAAATTTAAACCAACGTTTTGTAATTTGTTTTTCAACTCCTGTAGAGGGCTCTGTTTCAAATCGAGTCGTAAATTCCTTAGTATCCTAAGTGTTGTAGAAATTCTTTCTTTTCTTGCAAGCTTGTTCAAGTCCACGAATGGTTGGATGACACGATTACTTTGTTCTACTGGTTCAGATATTTGGGAAACAACAGTTTTAGCAACGGAGTCTTTAAAACGGCAGGTTTCTGTGCTAATCTCTTCCTGAACGGCATTTAATCCTTTCACAAAGTCTAGAGGTTTATTGTCCATTATCGGTGGTCAAGTTCAGCAAGTAAATCAATGTTGAAATCAAGTTTCCCAACAACAAGGATGCAAGTTTTGGTTCTAAAAGGAAAAATACAGTAGCTAATAGACTACCAGATTATTATCACAATCAAGAAGAAAATTTTCTGTTGTCCACTGGCATCAACACTTTTATAGAGCACTTCTGTTCATTCGGTAAAAGTTTTCAATATGTCATATTTCACTGCTTGGAGAGAATTAAATATGCTTGTCATCTATAAGGTAGGTCAAAATTGAGTTTTACTCCCGATTGTCCGGGAACTGGCTTTTCCTCAACGTTTTAATTTGGTTTTGTACAGGATTTCTGCCTTAATTACATACTAAATTGATTGTCATGTTTTCACCCTTTGTTAGGACCTTTTAAAAACTTAGCCTTGACAATATAAAATACCGTGTAAGAATAATACATGTACATGATCCAAAGCAACACAAGTTAGTATGCATTTTATCCAATTAGTACTTGAGCTCTTGATATAACCTTGGACTTTAGTAGCTGCCAATTCTGTCGGGCAAGTGTTCGAGATTGTTTTCTCACAGGGTAATTAAACAGGATAGCATATAAATGATAACGAAAAGGAAAGTCTCTTTTCAAATGTAGAAGAAGGCATTACGTATGGGAAGGAACCCTTAGTCCATTTTCCACACAATATAGATACACATAGGCATCAATAGCACTTCTACTAAGATCTTCATTTTCAATAGGTATCACAAAAATGTTGTTACACTTTATGTTTTCCATTCTATCTGTAGATGTTTCAGAATAAACACCAATTACTGCCTACAAAGCCAATTTTGAAAAAATCTCCTCAAATTTGTCACTAGAATCCTATTCGTGCTAAATGTTTATCATCAGAGCAGCTTTACAATACTACAATGCTGTTCTAAGTAATAGATTTGTAAATTAAGTGTAGACTTATCTAAAAACATTTACTGTCTTAAATATTCATCATAAATGGTGCAATTTGATATTTTCACCGATCATGGACAAATTTCCAAGTCGTAGTAGCTTTGCTAAACAAACAAATCTGGGGGAATAACATGCTATCTGAATCACAGTTATTACCAACTTATTAATATTTCTGTCAGCGAGTAACTGTACACACCCAAGGCTAGTTACATCCCTAGGATCACTACCTGAACAATAACATCTAGGAACCACATTATGTGATTATGAAAAAGCGAGAATCTTTTCGCTCCACTATCAATTCTCTGCAACAGATATATACACAAATCAACGGTGACCACAAATGGTCTACAGTAAAAAACATTCCATAAGGTTCAAACAATATGCGTTCTATAACCTTTCCATCTTTACTAATCAAAGCTCTACCCCTTTTCAACTTTATGTGCATGTCCCATCTAAACCACGTTGTGTTTACAAATCTATCAAAGTATAAATGTGCTCATAGGTGTCTGCTGTTAAAGGAATATTTATCAAATATTCCCAAAACCAAGTTACTTGCCAACGATAGAATTTAATATTTGCAAATTCAAGCAATGGTCGATATGCTTGAAAAGAATCTCAAAATTTACCACACAGCTTTCGCTTAAACTCTAAATATAACACTGGGATGTCCTGAAAAATGTCTAACCATGGATTGTTTCTTGACTAATAGTCTTGCAGTCAAATAACCAGGCTATGGCTCCCATCAAAGCTCACGCTTATAATAATCAGTCTTAATTTTTGCTTCAAGGTCTATCATCACTGTCTTAGCTGCAGTTTCAGCACAACCAAGGTCTTGTAAACAGTTCAAAATCAAAATCTTCAAACTCGACTCAGCGAAAGCAGCTTCTCTGTTTTGATAGGCTGAATCCATTTGATCACCACTATTCACCTACAGTTTGCGTGTCAATTAAAGATTTTAACCACTCATAAGTGTTCTCATCTATCAGCGTATTTACAAGAAGTTCCTAAAGTCACATGACTAGCCAGTGAAAATTTTTGTTATTTACATAATGAAGAAGTGAACTATATCCTGGAAATGAACACTGAAATGCTTTATACAGTTTCTGTTTAAACGCTGTAAACAATATAGGATTGTTTTCTAAAACGTCCAACCCTAAACCTTCGGCTTGTAAATAAGTTTGCAGCATCTGTATGGGGCATTGCGGCCACTTAAAACGTACAGACTTAATTGTCTGTACTACACAATCTATCGGGTCAAAAAAGAGAGTGTCATCTTCTGATTCAGTCAGTTTTGTCTCCAGTTCGGTTTCAGTCATATCCATGTATGCCATAAAACTCTTGAACCAGTTTTCAGAACTTGAACTCGATGCATCAACTTGACAAGCACAATCTTTTTTAACACTTTGCAAATGATCAATGTCCAGGACAACAGTTGGAGTTAGTACAGCGATATTGGAGCTCTGAATGCCTTTAGCAATAAAATTTTCTAAACAGTTTTTAGTAGCTTTTACTGCCATGTTTACTGTATTTTATCGAAACTTTTTCTACACAAAAATATTTACTTTTTAGCATATAACGATCTATCAGTTTCCTCACTGTCTTCAAATCTTCTATCGGACTAGACTACTCATCTTTATTTATCAAGGGAATTAATATTGCTATTCGCGCAAGGTCATAGGTAGAGCCATTGGTTGGTCTGCGTTTTATCAAAAGCCACAGGACAGTCGTTTGCCACCTAAAATGGGCTGGTACCACAAGGTCTAGAAGTGGATAATATTTTCTTTCCAAATTCCAGTATAGGTTTTTATGAAAGACTTTAAATAATTCCAAATCTGTCTCCAAATATACAGATTCCAAACCAACAGCTTTTAATTTTTCATTCAGGGCTACTTCTGGGTCTCGAACCCAAGCAAAAATGCAAAGAACGGAGAGCTTCGGAACACTCTATACGTGCAGTGGTCATTTTTCTTATTGCTTACTGTATTATCTCTTAGTCCTATGACAATCGAAACAAACAATTACAAATTCACAAGCTCAGAAATTACAAAAGTAGAGAGCGGGGTCAATAAGAACATTCAAAATACCTTTTTCACAAATATCAACAATTATACATCACAATTGACTCCTTTCTCAAATTTAGGACCATGCAAAGCAACTTGAAACACTAAAATTTTTTAAAGAATACACCGTAATGTAATAACTATTCTATTTGTCTCTAACAACATTCTTAGTCTGTAACAATGATTCAAAAAGCGCATAGCATTATTCTCCTGGTTTTGTATTGAATAACATCTCCCAAATAGTATCAATTTGCCACTGAAAATCATTTTGATTTATTAATTCAACTAATGTATGATATTTATAGAATTCTCCCACTTGAAATTTTCTACCAAGACGATATTTAAGCTTACCAAACAAAATAAAATCTTCTTTAAAAACACCCAATTGCAATTCGACAACCCTTAATCTTTCTTTTAATATCTTTATAGGGCTTCTTTTCCACGTAAACAGTGTCTTATACAGTACCCCAAGTATTTTAAGTATCCTATTTTCTTTTTCTAACGCCGTTAGATCCTTAAAAGATTTACTGGCAGTATCCTTGTCTGTCAATTGTTTGGTCTGGTATTGGCAACGAACTTTCTAGTAGTTTTTCTGGAAGTAATATTTTTCTAAGTTTTGATTTTGTATTAACCTTTCTTGGTTTTATTGGCGTACTTCTTAGCATAATGCAAATAATCTTTATTTGCTTTATAAAGTGAATCGGGACAATAAGATCTACTAGTCTTCGATATCTTTTGTTCAACTTGCAATACAGTTTTTTACGAAATACCTCAAACAATTCAGGATCACTTTTAAGATATTCAGACCTTAAACCAA
>Ga0210059_1010669_pt1 | contig 14150 bp, 7 predicted proteins | sample Ectturendosymbi2_FD_188042 | JGI IMG/M metagenome (GOLD analysis project Ga0210059, IMG submission 188042) | Ecteinascidia turbinata endosymbiont from Florida, USA - Sample 2 (SPAdes) (version 2) | ecosystem: Host-associated > Tunicates > Ascidians > Unclassified | place: Key West, Florida... | reverse complement strand
ACAGTGGCTTCAACGCCAGCAAGAAAAACGAGCTTACGTAACTAGTAGCAGTGGCGTGGCAGCACAGACTGCCGCCCTTGGATTTCTAGCGCGAAATGCAAGCCATTACACCGCCACTCGGTTTACAACAAGCCTACTGCATTTTTGAGGTTCCTCACAGCAGGCCCGTAGCTAGGCTGCAGGTTTGGCGGGGCAAATAACATTTTTAAGGGCGCAAGGCATTTGTTTCTGTTATTTGTTTAAAACAAATTTTTCTGGGCATAACAAAATTTTGGGGAAAAAAATGGGGGCGTGGCCCCCGAATGCACCTCGTAACTACAGGCCTGCTTCACATTAAGATAAAAATACCAACTCATGAGGTGTAATGTTCACCAAACATTTATTTCAAAATTAATGCTTTTCGGTTTATTCTCATACAAATTTCAAAGATCAACTCGTCGAGCTTTTACTGAAGCAAACCCCGAAATTATATCATGAAACGATAGTTTCTGGACAAAAGCACTGAATAGGATCGATAACGCGGGCAGCCCAGGGACGGATTTATGGAGCGCGGGGCCCTAGACCATCTTAGTTTTGGGGACCCCAAGCATATGTGACCTATTTGGCCGTTTGTCTGAAAAGCGTGAAAGTATGCCCCTCCTATGTGTAGTGCCACCTCAAAAATATATCTTTTGTTCTGGCTACTTTCGTTCTACATTAGATGTTCAATAGAAATTAAAGCCTTGCCTACATTCTTCTAAGGGACAAATGACATTCCGATCTTTTCTTGGAATTTACAGCTCTTTCGCATACTTCAAAAGTTATCTTTGTTAAATTTCCGTGATTTCTAACGTTTTTTGTAGGTTTGTTTTTTGGATGTATACATGTTCATGCGGGACCGTGTTGGCGGCCTGGAAAATATCGTCTGGCTGTCGATCTGATTACCTGTACGCAAACTCCTTGTTTATAGTAATAGTAGCCACATATTTAATGAAAGAAACGAGCACAATCCATTCAGTGGACACAGAGCTTATTTATGTCACTTTGAAGTTGTCATTTTCCAAGCAATACAAAATATAGTGTTTTAATCCTCTGTGCCAGGGCTTCTCAGACTTTTTTGTTCTGTGACCCCATTTTAAAAATGTGTTTCTATGCGGCCCCCCTTGATGGATAGGCTGGATCAGCTATGTCCAACCGCGGGCTGCATGCGGCCCAGTGTAGGTTTTCGCCGTAGTAAAAGTAGTATCCTACATATTGACAACCAGTCCATATTTTGATAACCTTGAATTAGATATTTTTGATACAGGTGGTCCTCAGAGCCACTTTATCAAGTCTGTCACCATTGCAGTTAGGATTCGAACGCTTTCAGTGCATTAACTTATGCTAAATTTAGTGTGTTAAGATAAAAGTAAGCCAATAAATGTTCGGCCCTCATTAATATGTCATTCAATTTGCGGCCCTGGTTAAGATAGTGACATAATTTTTGGCTCAGTAAGCAATTTGGGTTGGACATAGCTGGCCTAGATCTTAATGATACGTGTCAATGCCTCATTACAAATCTCAAGATGCATTTTTGTCAATGGCGAAATCCTACAAATGCACACAACCCACGAAAGTAACTACACAGTAATAAAACTACCACGTAATGGAAACAGTAAGGCAAAAAATAATTAACAAAAAACAATTAAGTTTATTAGAAGTTATCAAGCACAATTAATGGGATGAATGCACTCGATAATTTTTACACAGATCAATCATTCGTAGATTGATACAAGGCAACGCGGGACGAAGGACATTCTCAACATTTTTCAAAAAGGATCTGTTATGATTTTGTAAATTTTGAGAATAACGCTTCACACAAATATCTTGTGCAAAAATCTAAGATTATATGAATGGCTAGATCAGATCTGACTGAGCATTCATTTCTTGTTCTTATCCAAAAATGACATAGGCTCAACTCTGTTTTGAAAATTCCGGTTGCAAACGTTTGTCGTTTAAATAACTGAGCAAACTCATCCTGGGCATGGCAGGTGTGTGCCCTCCTAAGTTTCAATTGTGTATGGTTTGTCGATCCAACTTCTCCTGAATCAAAGTCCAAAGTGCTACTGAAACTGTGTATGAAGCTTTTAACTATACTCGGTGTGCTCTCAAAGCAGTTATCCTAGCCCCTAGAGTAGACCTAGAACCTAAACAGAAGCATGCCTTCGTGTCGGAATGAATGCAATAAGGCCCGTATCGGTCAATACGTTAAAACAATCATGGTGTAACAACGCATAACTTGTTGTGCCTGGTTTTTATTAACATTTGATAGCTCAGGCAGGCATCATAGGAAACAACTGACAGCAGAGTATGATATTGCCCCTAAAAATAAAAATGCAGTAGAAACAGATTCACTGCAGACCTACTTTCAATTTTCTTGTAAATGTTACAAAAATTGTCATATCTGATTTGTCAAGCCAATTGGTTTCGCAACCCCAAAATTACATTTCGCGACCCCATTTGGGGCCACGACCCATAGTTTGAGAAGCCCTGCTCTACGCCATAGGCCGATGGTAAACAGCATGAAGACAAATTTTGCACAGCAGCAAAGTACTGTCGCAACACCCTCAGCTAACCATATGAATTAAGCGCAATATAGACACGTTTTTCCCTGTAAAACTCACGAGAAACTGTTCTAACTCAACTAACATACAGAGTTTCAACAAGTAATCTCCGTTTGCGCGAAATCTAGTAAAAACAACCAAACGTAGGATTTTCATCGGAATTTGCAGTGTCTGGTAGTCTTGCGTTGTTGCGAGGTTTTGCCAGCGGAAAATTGAACATCAATTAAGTACCCTATTCTTCTTTTTCATTCTTTTTTGTAACCACTTTCATGCAGACGACCTGCATCTCTCTCACGCCCAGATGCACAACATTGTCGTGTTGTTACTGTACTGATAAGAGTCTGATTCTATTTGAATAAGAGTTGATGATGCCTACATCCTAGGCGAAATATATACTCTGTAAGATCTTGAAATGTCTGATTCTTTGCTGAGAAAGGATTTCTTTCCATAGACAGTGATAAGAGTCTAGAGTAGACATTTGCATTTCCACTCGTTTCAAGGTAAATTGTGAAGTTATGCCTCTGCGCAGTTCCGCAAATTTTTAGTTAATATTGAGTCGTCATAGGAAAGAGTGGGCGGGGCCCACAAAAGCGCGAGCCCTAGGCTATGGCCTATTTGGCCTATGCGTAAATCCGTCCTTGGGGTAGCCTGCTTTCTCCCTTAGTAGATCTTACGGACGATTTTATCAAGTTTTGAAAAACTTATCTCGCAACTTGCAATAGAAGCACAAGCACAGTTGTAGGACCGTAGCCACATGGACAATCGCTACCCAGGACAACTGCCACCCAGACAACTGCCACCTCGGATAACTACCACCAGGAAAACTGCCACCTACAACAACTGTCAACTACGATAACTGCCGCTTAGGACAACTGCCACCTACAACGATCGCCACCCGGCAAACTGCCACCTAAGTGCACATTGAGTTTTTTTGCGCTTATTGCCATTAAATCAATTTTAATTTCACATGGATGTAGTGTATAACATTTCTTCGTTGTCTGACCACTTTAAAGAAAAGTAAGTTCAACTTAGAACCTTGTGGGTGAAGAGTGTCGTGTCAATATCATTACATCTTCACAAACATTCTTAAGTCAGCGCAAAGCTTAATTTTATATGGGCGTTTTCAAAATTTTCGCAGAAAACTCTATGCACACCATCGCATTCAATCCACGCACTCATAAAACGCCTTTTTCCTTTCATGTTACGTTGTGTGCATCATTTTACCTTAGTTTTGATTTGTGAGTTACATGGAAGCAACAGCAACGTGTCAACTCACTTTTCCTGAAGTATGTTGAAGCAATATTATCATAACAACCAGAGGTTCTCAACCGCTCTGCCGCAAGAAGTCTTTTACTTGCCGCAATGCGATATACCAAACTAAACATGATACCTTGTATGTGATGCGTAAAACGCAATATCCTAGTCTAGGTGGCAGTTGTTCGGGTAGCACAGGGTGCTAAAAAAGAAGTGTGGAAACGTACGTAAAAACTAGCGATTTTCAATAACACTTCAAACTAATTTTGAATCAGTTTTTGATGTATTCACTTTCACTCCACTACAAAGAAAAACATGAAAAAAGTTTGGGAACATGTTCCCGCCCCAAGACACTTCTTGGGTGGCAGTTGCCCTATTGCCCTAGGTGACAGTTGTCCTAGGTGGCAGTTGTCCGGGCGGCAGTTGTCCAGGTGGCTGTAATCCGGATGCATAGAAGCACCAACGGCGAGATAAACCTTTAGACACGAAAATAAGTACGGGGTTGATTCTCTTAAACGACATTTCGTTAACCACTGTAGCACATGCAGCGCTATAGTATCACTTTGCGTGTTTTTCTCAATACTTCCACTTCGCAACAATGCATGGAGATTTCAAAAGCCAAATGATTCATTTAGTTTAGTACATTAATTTCACTAAATCGCTTTTCTGTCTTACTCCGAAATCGGTCTACAGCTTTTAACATGACTCTCTTGATTTCTTCAGTGGTAGATAGACCTACGTCTTCTGCATACTCGCCAGGCATTCTTTTCTTCTTTCAGACACGTCGTTCTTCATTGGCTCATTAATGAAAACTTACGCTTTCATCTTGTGGGCACAATTCTCTAGAGGTAAACCTTTCCGTTGTGAATATTTTTGGACATCGTGAGACTATCTCAGAACTTCGTTCCAAAATGCAAAATCGAAAAACACTGAATCGCATTTTAATATGCTGCGAGCTTGAATTCGTGTATCAGTATTTTCTTTTTGATCATAAAGTTCGTTTATTCTGCACTCACTACATCGTGAATACCTTGATGAAGTGCTTTCACAGCTTCATAATATGTGCACTCCACCCAGTGCCGCGCTACCATCAAGTGAACTATGCAGCTGCCCAGGGCGCCCACCCCAAGGTGACTCCAAAAGGGAGGACCAAAAAATATAAATACGTGCAGTGGTATGTTTAAGGGGAGGCGAGCGAGGCACTTGCCTCGGGCTCCCCCTTTTTGGGGTCCCCCTTCAAGTGTTACGCGCATAAATTTTCCTTATTTTTGATGAAAAACATATTTACTCATATAATGTGCCTCAAAGCAGATCATAAGCAAGTACTCTGCTTTCAAAGGGACCGCTTCAGAAACTGTTATGTGCAGGTACTTTGCTTTAAAAGGGGCCCCCAAAAACTACTGAAAATTGTAAGTACTCTGCTTTTAAACTTCATTGAAGGGGCCCCTAAAAGAAACTGTAATGTGTAAGTACTCTGCTTTCAAAGGGGCCCCCAACAGCAACTGTAATGCGTGAGTAGCTTGCTTTCACAGGGGTCCCAGACAGCAATTGCAATGTGTAAGCACCCTGCTTTCAAAGGGGTCCCAAACAGCAATCGTATTGTGTTAGTACTATGCTTTCAAAGGGGCCCCCAACAACAACTGTAATGTAAAATTCCTTGCTTTCCAAGAGGCTGACAACAGCAATTGCAATGTGTAAGTAGCTTGCTTTCAAAAGGGCCCCAAACAGCAGTTGTAATGTGTAAGTACTATGCTTTCAAAGCGGCCCCCAACATAAACCATAATGTAAAATTCCTTGCTTTCAAAGAGGCTGCCAATAGCAATTGTAATGTGTAAGTACCTTGTTTTCAAAGGGGCCCAAAAGCAGTTGTAGTGTGTAAGTACTTTTCTTTCAAAGGGACCCCCAACTGCAAGTGTAATGTGTGAGTACCTTCCTATCAAAGGGGCCACCAATAGCAATTGTAATGTGCAAGCACTATTCTTTGAAAGGGGCCCAAACAGCAACTTTAATGTGCAAGTACTATACTTTTAACGGGGCCGCACCACCATCTCCAATGTGCAAATAAAGAAAAGCTTCAAACCAACTTCTATACCTAAAATATTGTGGGTTACTCCACGGTTTACATCTAGTACACTATAACAGAAAAACCTCGTAGAATGCCCTAAGTGCAAACGGTGTTGGTAGAAGTTGAAAAATGATATTGAACAAATCCTCAGTAGAAATGGATGATCAGGACAACGCTTTACTATGCAAAGGATAGAGATTTGCGCCTACATCTAACTGAAATATAGGTCTGTAAAAAACACAGAATGTCTCATGACCCACCGGCATGTCAAACGAGCAGATCAATCGTGACCCTCGGCATTATTTGCTCTTTTTAGCTGTTACGGACAAGACGTTTTCCCAAGAGAGATGTAAAACCGTCATGAAGTCTTCAGAAACAGACCTCACCAGCGTCTTGAAGAGACAGTTTTGAAAAGACCTTCTGCTTTATTACTGACAGTTTGCCATCACCATCATGATAAACTTTTGAACTGCAATATTGGCTCAACGCTAAGCAAGCATTGGGATTGTTAGAAGTTACAGACGCTTACAATCATCTTGGTTAGGTTGAAAGAATAACATACACATACCATACACATACCCCCGTCAATCAAATATGTAACATATTTACCAAGTGTCCATTCCGCGTTGGTGGATAATTGTCGGAAATTGGAGCAAGTAAGACAATATCTTGTGACTTTGATCGTCTGTCTGCAAATGCTCGTTCCATCCTATCTCGGAATGATTCAAAACAGGCAATGGTTCCCGTCAGTTCCAAAAATTTTATCGATTTCAACGCTGTTCTTGTCTTCGAAGTTTGTGTTAACAACGAAAATGCCTCAGAAAGGCATCCCTGTGTCTGTCATGGTATACATTACTGTATCGATCTACAGAATTGGCATAACCTGCCTTAACCTACAGATATAAAGTATGTCTTGTTATGGTAATGTTGTACTTAACAAAATGAGACCAAACAAAAACATTTTGCTGATGACACAACCTTTATAGCAGTACATATGTCAAAACTGCTCATTTTTAATAACACACAGGACATTGAACATAGACAACAACCCAATAATCCTGGCACTTAAAGGATACACTTTTGCGATTAGTGTCAATTGTCTACATCTGTCGAAACAGTGCTCAAACATGAATTCTATCGCTAGAACTACTGCAATTTTGCCTGGATAAAACTTATTGATAATAAAGGCTTTCCCTTATATAAGGACTTTGCTTTTCCTTGGAATAAACAGCACTTTTAGGCTTACGAACACTCTTCTGGATGCGTCGAGAATGCAACCTTTGGCTGCGAAAATGATAGAAGTCCACAAGTCGTGCAGTTAGAAAAATATAGGTCACTCTTGTCTCTGCAGTCGCATTGTTTAGTACAAAACAGGGACTATGGTCTGCTTGTCAACAGTACGTGATGCATTTTAATCGTGTTACGGGAAAGATTTTACGTGATAAAAATTTACGCGATGTGTTTTACTGAGTCATATGCAGAGGTGAGAGTAAGCCGGAACGGCCCGGAACGCCGTTCCGGTAAAATAATTATTGCCAGTACGGCGTTCCGCTTAGAGTTTCAAATGTGCTAATATGTGTTTGTATATTTGTTTTTGTTCAACAAGTTTTTTTGCCATGCCGTTAACAAAACATTCTACAGAAGAACGAGTGTACGACCTCAGAAACAATGTGAAAAACTGTGTAGTGCCAAGGATTGAGATAAATCACAATGAGGATTCTCTTTTTATGGCGTCGAGAATGACTTATTGTTGCATATAATAAGTCTCACAGAACGTCTGAAGCCGTTTTCAGAACAGGAGGACAGTTATAAACTTTCGTTCAGACTGGACTTCCTTCTTATTTTTTGAGTAAAATATGGGTAAAGGCAAGATTAACTAGCTTGCACTGTAACGAAGGCTACAAATAGTCAGTGGAGCAAAATGTTAACAGTTTGTAATACCACACGCGTTCAAGCTGAGTATGTTCTTTGACTTCAATTGTTTGCAGTACAGTAATCTTGAGCCATTCCGATTTACAGCTCAATGCTTAGCAAAGATTTCAACTACCGTTGACCAGAAATAGGCATGTATCATGATTTATGGTAACGCCAATTTGTAGCTTGAGCTTATTGGTGTAGTGAGCAGAGTGAACTTCACGTGTACTGTAAGTTGTAAGCTGTTTTCTGTTTTTCAAAGTAATCAGAATAAGGGAATCTCATATACGCTAGGCCAGCGCTTTTCAAACTTCTTTTATGTTACGGCACACTAATACATTCTGAATTTGGCTGAGGGACAAATACTTCATGAAATCGAAAACCTACTTTTCACAAACCTTGCGAAAACCTACTTCTCACACGATTTGCAGCATAAGGTTTTGTCAAAACTCAAAACACAAACTTTCGCGGCCCACTTCAGCCTCTTCAGCGGCACACAGTTTGGGAAACACTGGGCTAGGCTGTATTGACTTCAGAATGTCGAAATGTGCTTACGAGTGTAGATCTAGCAAGCGAAAGAAAGCCACAGCCAAAGCAGATGAAATACGAGCTTTTATTGAAAAGACGAAACCACTAATCCAGTGCTTTAGTGTGCCAGAAGGATCTGGAAATTCTACAGCATGAATATTTTAAGACAGAGTTAGCAGAGTTTTAAATGGATTACAGACCTTGTGCATTATTAGGACAAGTTTAAATCTTATCAAAATGCGAACGGACATTTGGCAACCTTACTTCTATTAGCAACACCTCATAAAGCGCCACAAACCTCATTGAAATCGAAATAGAGCAAGTGTCGTTAAATGGAGAAGTCGGTCATGCGTAAAGTAAAAATGTGATTCACTAAACACAGCGAAGGGAGCTTCTTCAGTTTGGACTGATTTTCAAACGCACGTGTGGTTGAGAGATTGCTGAAATAAACTTAAAAATACGAATATAACTTCCTTGCATCCCGAAAGCAGAGGAAACGTGGAAACAAAACCAGTTGTGCCCAGTCAAGGTCAAATTTGTCGACAATACATCAGACTTCACAAATTTCTCTCAATACAACAGATCTGATGTTAAAAGATCAGAAGTGGCAGCACTGGTTTGTGACGAGGCAGCATGACCGACCGGTGAATACGCTTAGAAAAGCAAGCTTCAAAGCTGTTACGAAATACCTTCTGGCGTAAAAAAGGGATAAAACAATAGCTGTGATGTTGTTGTTTGAATGACCAGTGCCGCGAAAAAGGTTTTTCACGGTTTCCTGAGTTATTGTACGGCCCTCTGTCATGTGTTCCGACTTGCCAGCCGCGCCCCGAAATATTTTTTCTGTACAACGAATCTTTTTTCCTTCTGTTCAAGGATTCCACGCGCACATGACGGCCGAAGGCCTTCATTTCGTTTTACAATCCGCACAAGCAGGTCCGAAGCTTTTCTGACATGTTTGCTACAGCTAACTATACGGGTAGCATTGTAAAAACATTTTCACAGTCGTTTTAGTACTCGAATAATGCAGCCGGTTAATTCGTTGATTTCATCAATGATTACACGGATATAGCATTAGTAGCAATAGGTTTTGGTTAAGTATAGGAAATATATGTAGTAATAAGTTTGTCAAGAAATGAGTACTGGAAGTGAAGCTCATTAAAACGATTAATCACAATTCACACGCATTTACTTTTTAAACTTGCTGACTTTGCTATTGATAAAATCGGGTGCTGGAGCAACTTTTCAACAAAACTTTCCACTGGAAATCTGTATACAACAGCACAAAAATGTTGATTAAAAACGCAGTCCAAACACTACATTTGTAAGACAATGCAAACACCGCTGACTTCCCTTTTACAGTGAACTTTTGTGCATGATACTTCCTGTTCAACATTCCAATAACTCTTGAAATTGTAATTTTGCAAGTTGTTTACAGCAGAACACTTGCAGGCATTTACCGCAAACAACGAATACGGATCGGTTTTGTCAATCTTTCCTATAATCACAAAACATCTACACAAAAGGGTGTATAGATCGGTTTTGTCAATCTCGATATTCACAAAAAATCTGCACAAAATGGTGTATAGCTCGAAAATGAACTCTTCGGTGGCTGCAGCCTCCCGTTTGGTAGTGAGTGTGGGGCTGCATGCACGATGCCCAGTAGATAAAAATTTGTAGCATTTTTAAAGAGCAGAAATGTGCAATAAAAATGTTTATCTACCATATCTTGCAATATATATATATCGTAACTTGCAATTTATCGTCTTTTTAACGTCAAGCAACATAAACAACACATCAAATCGCGCTGTAACCAATACTTCGTATAAAATGCATAAAAATCGATGTATTCTACTTAAGAGTGATATGCACGTGCGACCAACGCGATTCACCGTTTTGTGCACTCCAACTGACAGCTCTGATAAAACCCAATTGATGTGTTCTACTATATTGCTGTGCTTCTTTGTGTCATAGTCTGATAGTAGTGCAACCAAGCTGAACTGCAGTACTGTGTTCAACAACAAAATTAGGTTTATTAATTTCTAAATCATTTGTAGGAATAAAGCAAAGTGTAATTAGTGTTACTTTGAAAACACCTCTAAAAAACAAGATTGGGAATTTGTATTTACAAAACTTCACTTCCGCATCGGCCCGATGACTATATTGGTTTTACATCAAGCTGTCCCGCACACATTTTACAACAAAATTGCGCCCATGTGCACAGAGCAACATTCAACATATTAGATACGTTGAGAAAAGTGATGATTAGGGCTTAGGATTTGGTGTTTAGGTAAGTGTGTCGGGTTAGGGTTTATGTTACAGTTAGAAAAAAATTGAAGTCTAAGATTAAGTCCAATATTTTTCACTGGTTTTACTTATTCCCGTAGTGCAGCTTGTTGTGGGTATCTGACATCTAACCAAAAAGTTTTAATTTACACAACACACATCAAAGTAATCACCAAACTTTATTCCTTTACTCTGAGAAGCAAAATAACTGACAAAAAATAATAGGTCAGAAATTTCGCTTGACACCGGGCTACAGACTTACTTAACAGAACGTTTTGTAACGGCGTTGGAGGCCGAGCCTCAGGTTTCCAGACGGATACTTAACACTATTTGTTTACTTTCTACAACACTACTGCAGAGTGGGACTCTAATTCCTGCTCAAGCCCAGGTAAAGTACGAATGCATTGTGACATGCACACCCTCAAACGAACAAACAGCGCAATGTCCGAGCACTCAGTTACAAAGAAAACGCGGTTGTAGCGTTCAAAGAATAAGGAAGAATATAAACAATCTGACTGCGTCAAAGCAGGCAACCATTACCTTAGTAGAACTTTTGCATCTTTCGAGAAACAAGTGCCATTTTTTCTTATTACAGCCTCAAATGTAGGAATTTACATTGAACCTGATGAGTCATGACTACTAACACTTGCTCTCCAGGGCAGGTGGTATAGAGCTCTGCATCCAAAATTATAGGCCACACGCAATCTTTGCATGCATGACTTTCTGAAATTCCACCATAATTGTGATGCATACATGGGCGTACAAAAGCAACGAAAAAGTACATTTTTAACTGTATTTGAACATCGGAGAAGAGGCTCGCAGCTTGTTTGCTGCACAATATTTTTATTGCAGTTGTCTCTGAATGTCTTTGTCATCTGAGAGCTCAGTGTCCAGTACAGCTCCCAAATATTTGTATTGGTCAACAGATTTTAGATTTTTGCCACCCATGTGTCAATAATGGGGTGACTGTGCTTTTTGCACACTTAGCCTTAAAAAAATCATGTCTTTTTCTGTAGGTTTTATAGAGAAAGTTTTGAAAAGACACAGCACAAACGTGTATCGTTTTTCGGTTATTATACCTATAATTTGATGTTGCAACCTGAAAAGTTTGATGTTGCAATGACAGAGACCAATGGCATCACTGGGAATGAGTGATGCCTAGTTTAAATTGTAGTAGCAGTAGCAGTCTTGAACCGCAAGTATTGCTCTTGCAATATTTGCCGTTCCAGACTGCTTACTTCTACAATTTATTCGTGGTACCTTTCAACAAAAAGTACTAATGCTTTTTAACTGCTTGTGAGACATCTTACCCTCGAGGGCTGAAGCAAAATGCAACTTGCTGCCGACTACTCCCTGCACAATCAAACTGTCAGCGTCTCTGGCCCCTTTTATGATTATGATCCGATAACAATCCAAGCTAATGTTCGAAGATAGGCAATACTCTTTGATGTATCACCAAACATTTGATGCCAAAGTGTCCGTCGCTGTTTGAAGAAATGCGTGACTTCTGGACTGACACACGTATGGTTTTTAGTTATAACCACAAAATTTAGTTAGTTCTGAAGTGCAGCACAAAATGTTAGTGCCACCCAGTGGCTAAAATTCGCTGATACTGGGCGGCAAACTTTTACAACTGGGCGGTAGTTTTGCCGCCCAGTAAATACTTATTTTAGGCCATGAATACAGCTGAAGGTCGGAGTTGGAGTCGGATAATCGAAATTGCCCGGAGTCGTAGTCGGATGATGGGACTTCCGACTCCACAGTCCTGGCTATATTATACGTACAACAGTACATTAAGTTAAGTTAGGTCTGGACACTAGGCTAGTAATAATACAGACACACATAATAAACTAACTTGTTGTTGCATAGCTCATAGAACTGTGTCCCCATAACTGGTTCTAAGGTTTGATAGCTCAGTAGATGTTGTTGAGGTCATCTGCCTGCTGGATAATTACTGCGCTACTGGCCTACAACAAGCATGCACAACCATCACAGACGTAGTCTACGAGTTTATAAATGTCTTCACTCAATGCAATTTCCAAGTTAAACGATTCCATCACTATATTTAGAAACGTTTTGAGACAGCCTACGTTTTTCTACAATGCTAAAACAAAGGAAAGTCGTGCGACAAACGCAGACGTTACTGTATATATCTAGGTGGCACTGTCCGAAACAACCTCAAGCTCAATGCGCATTGACTTGCCAGACTAAGTAATTATATAGTGACTATGATATGCATTGTGCAGATTGTGTGTGTTTGCACTCTATAGATTTCCTGCCTATTACAAAATGTCAAAATTAAAATCAAATTAAATAAAATTGCTACTACTACGTAATTTTTAGGTAAGGCCACTTTGAGTTACACGCAGGGTCGCCAGATGAAAATTTCAATAAAAAGCCAAACAGTGCTAAAAAAGGGCCAGAAAAAGGCCAAACCGATTGTTTAAAGTCCAGAAAAGAGTTAAACAAACTTCATTTGCGGTAGTACCATTCCTTTGTCACAAAGAAACATTTAAATTACATGAATATCAAAAAAATGTCTTCGAAATTACGTAAAGATCAACTCTTCCTTGGCATTGTGTTGGAGACTGGATCTCGTTATTACTGATACTTCTCTGACTTTGTTCATAAGATTGCACACTTTGGGTACAACAGTGCGACAGTTTGCATACTGATCCATCGGCAGCTTTCTGCACCCATATGAAAGTCATCTCCAAATAACTTCTATGCTTATGCCCAGAATCATTGCAGCCCTTCCACTTCTTGATGTCATTGAGACACCACAAAGGAGACCAGGGGCGCACGCAGGAATTTTTTAAGGTGGGGCTGAAATTTTGAGAAAAATATTTTGCTCTGACTAAGTCAGGCTACCTTATTTACTATAACATTTACGTCATATATGTTATTTTAATTTTAACACATCAACACTTTTCTTGACCAGGTCCAGCCACGACGTCTGTTTTTCCTTCCCGTTTTTCCCCGTTACCGTGATTTTGTTAATCTGTTAAAGTACGATGCGATGTAGTGTGGCACTTCTCTGCAAAATTTTGACATTGTTTTTGGAAGTTTTTAACATGCTCAGTATCCCGAGATATTGTTTTTAAAAGCACTCTTATGTTATATAGTAGCATTACTTCATACCACTTCTAGCAAATTCTGGTGTCTCAGTCGGCTATTATTTGTCACGAAATATTATCAACAGCACTTATCTCAAATTCGCAGACAAGCAAAATACACTGCAGTGCCGCTACAGATCGTAGAATTATCTCACAGCCACGCTACATGGTTGTTGGTCGTTACCAACAGCAAAATACCTTTGTTAAATCACCAAAACAGAATTGAAACAACAGTTTCTACACCTACTCGTAAATGTCAGCACAAGCGTTTGCGAATTGCTAGTGTATCATCTAACATATTCGAGGCAGTGGTAGCAAACAAAGCTTAGCCGACATATCACTAACTTTACAGATAATTGCGCAAGATACAGACAGATGCCACTGTAGAAATTCTGAAATGAGAGAATG
>Ga0210059_1010668_pt1 | contig 14151 bp, 12 predicted proteins | sample Ectturendosymbi2_FD_188042 | JGI IMG/M metagenome (GOLD analysis project Ga0210059, IMG submission 188042) | Ecteinascidia turbinata endosymbiont from Florida, USA - Sample 2 (SPAdes) (version 2) | ecosystem: Host-associated > Tunicates > Ascidians > Unclassified | place: Key West, Florida... | reverse complement strand
ATCCTCTGCAACGAAAACTTGGAAAAAGGATGGGCGGGATTTTGTATATACCTGCACTACTTGGAGAACTCTTTTGGTCAGCAGCAATTTTGTCAGCTTTAGGTAAAACTTTGTTTTTTATGAAACATAATTTATTTAGCTGATATATTTTGCATATACGAAAATGTTGATGCAATTATTCTATAGTTTAATTTTATTCCTTCTTTGAATTTTCTCAGTAATGTGACCAAGATTTTTACATTTTCTTAAACGGTTCGCATCCACACAGTGCCTAAGAATGTTTAGAGTTTTGTAATATTATAATAGCCAATAAAAATAAGTTTGAAAACCTATTGAAAAGTTAAACTGCAATACACTTATACCGATTCCTTGATTCATTGACACACTCATCCTTCACAACCACCCTTTGACTTGCAGTCATGACGCAATATCAAAAACAAAAGTTGGAAAGGCCCTAGAAGGAATGTCAAGCCTAGATACAGTCAAGAGAGTTGAGAAACGTTTTCTGTTCAGAATTTCCAACGAAGATGCCATATTCTCCGATATTCTAGTTACAGGCCTATCACAAGTTGGTGGAGCGTTTTTACCAAGGTTGCGGAGTCGGAGTCGCAAGAAGTCAGAGGTTTTTGGGTGGGGTTGGATTCCTAAGAACACTGGGAGTCGGAGTCGGATTTTTTTATCCGACTCCGGAAATCTAAATGAATCATTTTTACACCACACTCCTACGTTGGGAATTCCTGTTGAAATGGTACAATTTCTTTGGAAACTTTTGTTCAAACAGAGAATTCTTGCTGTGCACCACAATTTCCATTGATTGCTAGTTGCTGCAAAATTAGTTAGCTTCAGCATCATGGGAAGAACGCTTTCTTTTAAGGAACATGTTGCGTTGCTTAGATGTTTACACAGTTACCCATAATCACAACCGGTTTAAGCGTCATTGCTCAATCGACATTGCACAGATGGTTCTCTGAATGATAATGGATAACCGTGAAAGAGCATGCATATCCAAGCGAACATGCGTCGCGCAGTTGTATTGTATTGGCTTGTGTATGTGCTATTGAAAACCACAAGTGTGCTTCCGGAGAGTAGAACTTACAGAAACGTTGAAGTGACACGAATATTTCATGCCGTTACTTCCAAAGGAAGATGTTTGGCCGGGCGCGGCTGATATACGAGCAATGCGGTAGTTATGTTTCAGTGAGCAAAATACGGTCAGTGCGCTAGATGTTTCCGAACGGTTGATTACTTTGAAGTTTTAAGTGTGGCGTTGGGAAGTTTATCGCCGAGTGTGACAGGCTGATACAGTTTAAGTTTTATACATTTCACAGCTTGCATGTCAATGTGACACTGTAGCTAACTCAGTAAAACGTAAAAGTTAATTAGATTTATTAAGTTAGGGTTGGAATCAGGGTTGCGGAGTCGGAGGTAAAATATCCGACTCCGACTCCAACTCCGACCTTTCCAAACTTTTCGACTCCCGGCTCTGACTCCTTAACATAAAAGAAATGAAGTTTGGCTGTTAAAATCGATGGAAATCGTGGTGCATAGCAAGAAATCTCTGTTTCAACAACAGTTTCAAAAGAAATTGTACCATTTCAACAGGAATTCCTAACTTACGAGTGTAAGGTAAAAAATGATCCAATTGGACAATTGGAGTCGGAGTCGGACAAAAAATCCGACTCCGACGCCCACTCCTGGTGTTGTTAGGAATCCGAATCCGACTCCACCCAAAAACCTCCGACTCCTTACGACTCCGACTCGGCAACCCTGGTTGCAATTGCACATAGTGGCGGACTGCCAAATAGAACCGATTATTGAAAGTTAGAAACATTAGTAGCTTAACACCGAGATTTGAAACTCGAGTAGTTTTAGCGAGTTCACGTCATTTGGTTTACTAACTACAAAGTTTCTGTGAGCAAAGAATTTTTGTTATTTTTGAAACGTTTTGAAATAAACACCAAATATCGCATTTATTTAAGTTTTTACCGAGTTACAGTAATGAAAACGTTTGAAGCAAATACAGTTTTTATTTTTTTTTGCAAAACGTGGTGCACCCATAACATGGCGTCGAAACATAAATCTTCAGCATACGAATATTTTACATAAACCATTGATTTGAAATATTGTGTATACCAATACACAATAAAAATAGATGGTGAAGAAAGAGTGTGTGATGAAAAAACTAGTGCTTCCGTTGGTAATACTCCTAAAGCTCAGAATGCTCTTATACGCACTTCTAACTTAGAAAGACGTTTGGGCCGGCTTCATTCTGAGATTTTAAAACTGGTGCAAGAGAAAGATTAATGCTTCGGCTGTAACACCAACAGCATCAAATACTAAAACTTTGAGTGCCGGAAAGAAGCCTGTTACAGCAACTCTGACAAAGTTTTTTTGCTGGTGATAAAGTTACTACCAGTATAACAATGACTCCAGATGCATTAAACATTGTTGACATTACTGTTCTCAATGGCATTTCCCTGAGATTCTTTTCTCAACCTGAAGTGTTAGCACTGTTTGGTGAATTGGCAAGACAACTAGAAGTGTCTCTAAACAGAGATAACATAAAGAAACTAGTACTTGACGAATATGAAAGCCAAAAGAAACAGCTGAAGAGCAAGCTAAGCAACAAATTTTTTCACTTGAAAATGGATGGATGCACACGCCACCATGTCAGTTACTTTGTCGTTAATGTCAGGTATGTAGATAAATGAAAAAATTACACCAAAACCTCAGCTATAGAAGACACTCAAGCCCAACATTCCAGCAAATTCTTCACACAATATTGGTAAAAGATGTGTTGCAAGACTATGGCATTCAGAAAGACCATGTATTATGCATTGTCACAGATCCAATGCGCCAATATGGTGAGTATGTTCAAACAAGTCAATGAACGAACAAGAGAAGGATCAAATACTACAGAAGAAAGTGTAGCAGAAATTCAGGAACAATCTGGGGCTAGTCACAGGCAGGGCTGCAGAGTCGGAAGTCCCATCGTCCGACTCCAACTCCGACTCCGGGCAATTTCGATTATCCTACTCCAACTCCGACTCCGCACCAACTCCGACCTTCAGCTGTATTAGTTACTTAAAGTGATAATTCTTTTCAGATGAGTTCATAAACCCTACTTGCACTTTTTAAGAATACAGAAACTTGTTTTAAAACGATGTACATGGACGTTGATCTCTCACTTTTGCAAAATATGATCAAGCAGGTGTTAGTCTTTTAATTGTACAAGAAAAAAATACTCGTCTAAACTAGGCACAGTTCGAATTATCAGAGAACGCTGATAATTGATTAACACAGATACCTTGTAAACGATATCAGTAAACAAGTAAAATTAAAAAATGCGTGCATCCCACCGGTGTGCATGTGCACATATTGCGCAACGCGGTTGAAAAACGCGCTCGGGCATACTATCTCAAATGATGTCATTGACACAACTTTTTTATGGTCGAACGCTACCAAGCTCCAGCTCTGCTGAACGCACGTGTCGCTATCGTTTTCCTTAGATGGCCAAATGAACATGTTACAAGTAAGCTTTTAAAGGCTACAGGTCAAAATCCACGAACTACCAACCTAGAAAGAAAGAAAAACAAATTAGTTTAACTTTTAGCTTAACCACTTGGGAGCATTCACTATTCTTTTCATTATCTAACACTTCATACTACCCAGCCTTCAGTAAGGTACAACAAACTTGCAGAGTTTAAGAATTAGTCAACATGGATTTTTTAATACAAAAAAGTTACGATAGAACGGCAGAACTCGACACGAATTACTTTTACGAAAATCACTACAGTTTAACTTCAAAGCGACTGCGATTGTTATTGTACGCTGAAAGAACCAAAACTCATTTGTACATTTTTAAGAAATATTTGTTCCTTTTAAGCAGGGCCTACGAGAAGGAGCAGGGGCCCGGGAAAGTAAAAGTATGCACGATCAGTTTTTCTGTAATCAAACATAAAATTATTAGTGTGAGCCAACTGCCAGAATAAGAATTAATACATTTGTAAATCTTAGCATGACAGCTCATTCTGATCACTATACAAACAAGCTATACAAGTTTCGACGAGGGTCAAAGAAAATAAGAGGGCCCAGTGTCAGTCTTTGTATCCCCTGGTAAAATTTCTCTTGGAGGCCCTGGTTTTAAGAAACTCTTTTGTACGTCTGACGTTTTAAGGAAGTTTGCTACTATACGTAGAAGACCAAGCGAAGCAACTGTGTTGTTTCAATTAATTGGATCGAAGCGTTGCAAAGCAGTGAGAGAAGTATGACCAGAAACTAGAGGTCGGGATTATCGTTCGCAATCAGACAGTTACCGCGCTTCGCCCATGCTGCGCGATAAAGAGCACGGCAACCTATCGTAGCGAAATCCGAGTGTCTATTCTCCTGGGGATTAAGGTCATAGTGCGTTTTTATTTTGAGTTGCCGCGTACTTTCTAATCGAATCTGTCTGTGGAGTGCCGATTGTGGACAACTCAATCAACACCAGCACGTACTTGCGGCACAAAGTCCTTGTGCAAAAACATTTAAATCAAGTGCAGCCAGTGGCGACTCCGGTACTGGGGATGAGCCCGAGTCTTCGACAACGCTTTATATTGTAGAACGCGAGCTGGCTTGCTGTGCATATTTGTGCCACCACCCACTTCACTGATTAAGGTTCTTAACTCGGCCTCATTCCATTGTACCTTGTCAGTGTTCATGCATTTTCGTTTCATGTTGAACCTCCGTGTTCATTTTGCTGGTGACGTAAATCAAAAAATATTGTTCGTAGCAACGGTTCTCACGAATGCATTCGCTTGCGCTTTACTCGGGCTCATCCGTTAGAACCCGAGCTACCCTCTGCGATTAAGTATTTTTTTGAATTTAATTCATATCAGATTGAATGATTTTTTGAAGCAACGGATTTGCATACAACATTTGAATTCCATTCCAATTCTTGCGAACCGTCGTATCCCATCACTGGTTGTGTGAAGATATTCTACCAATAGAACAAACAAGTTTTTCTATTCTCAGTCTTATATTTTCACTTCTCTACTATTAATTAATTGTTGTAATATTGCCTATAAACTTATCTTCATTTCTTTGCGGGATCCTTGCAGTAGAAATATATTGATTAAATATTATGTTGATTGATCTAAATACTTGGTACTTTGAGAGCCGGGGTACGATATATTCGTACTTTGATTTCGGCCAAAAACCAGCAGTCCCGAGAACCGGTTGTTGGCTTAAGTCAGGGGTTCTAATTTTTTCCCCATGAACACCTTTTACTTCAAATTTATTTCGGTAAACCTCTCATAGATCTGTTACTAAGTTTTAATAGTGAAAAACAAGACTAAAATTTGGGAAAATATCTAAAATCAATAAATTCCCTTGCTAGGCTGTACCAATTGGCAACATAAAGATCAACCTTTGCGCTTATTTCAGGCCAACCAGCATGGTTTGCATCTGGAGACTGATAATGAGAGAACCTGTTGTTAGTGAGTCCAGGAATGAGAGAACCTGTTCTTAAAAGCTTAGAATCCCACCGTTGCACACAACGATTCACGTAATCAACTGTTTTTCTAAAAAACGAGCTGAAAAGTTGAGCACAAGACATCCGATCTTCTTCAAATACACGCATTGTAAAAAATCACCAGATTACTAGGTCAGCCGAAAAATCATTAGATTTAGTGAAAAATCACTAAGCGTGGCAACAGTGGTTGCGCCAAGTTCCGAAACCTTGATTTCCAAAAGGGGAGTATCATTCGTTAACACCACGATCTGCTACTGACGTACTGGCGCCGAGGGTGGTTTCGAAGTTTCATGGAAAGAAGTGGCAGATTCTGGTTCTTATATTTCTGTTTCCACCTCTGCTAATTTCAGTTCCTGAAGATTTTCACGACAGGCGTGCTCAGCGTCCGTTTCTGCTCGTCAAGTGTCTTCTTCATCATCTTTCAGCGCCTTTTCAGCATCTTGTCGGGCTTGTTCCTGGGCTTTCTCAGTATCGCTTCTGGCTTTATCGAGAGTCTCAGTGGTTGAAGTGTCTTTCTGTCGATCCGCCATCAAGAACGGAAGGCAATGTTCACAAAGTTTTATCGTCGAGTAATCTAAACGAAGTGTTGTAGATGAATGGAGGGTTTCCCTGTTGGATCCACCACTCAATCAATCTCATCTAGATTGAATGGAGACTGGTATGGAAACCAGTGGCGTAGCCAGCCCAAAATTATTTGGGGGACCAAAAAATTTTGAGGGGGCAAAATATTTGATTTTAGGCGAATAAGACTTTTGTTTGGGATACCGCCTCTCAAAGCACAAAATTACTATATATGCTAAAAATTTGGGAGGGGGCATGGCTGCCTGGGCCCCCCTGGCTACGCCTATGATTGAAACTCAGGGCAATTTTGCGATGTAGCGAAACGGGTCTCAAGCTTGGTTCCGCTACAGAGATTTAGTTAATACCGTTTGCGCAACGCCTATTCCTAGTAGCAAATTACGCAGTCACAGTTTCAAATAAAGTGGTTGTGAATACGTGAAGAGCGAACTTGTGCGAAAATGCAAACAGTAAAACTGCCTTCTTTCTTTCGGCAGACTACCAGCAATAAAAAATACACGAAGTAATAAAGGAAAAGCACATACTCCTACAACGACACAGAGACTCAGTCTAAGACAAGATGGCCGAAAAGAGGGTGAAAATCATACATTGCCACTGAGTCTTACTGTTAAAACAGTCTACGATCATTTCCAGCAAAGAGATGCAGTCCTGTATGAAGGTCGCAACCAATTCACAATTTGAATCCACTTTAGCGACATTATATCGCTACTTTCCAAAAAAAAACGGATTCTTCCAGTTCCAAATGTAACGAATATCTCAATTCTCAACACGCTGGTCTAAGACTGCGGCCAGGACTTTTGATAGCAACTTTCGTGGTCACTTATTTTGGTCCCTTGTCTAAGGGCCAGACGGAAGCGAGGAAACTCACGAACGAGCAGGCTGGCAACATGTGTGGAAAAATTCTACAGAATACTGTAGAACAGGGGTGGCCAAACAACTGCTGGCGGGCCGCATCCGGCTCGCCCACTAGTTTAATTCGGCCTGCCAAATACTTTGCACATTTTTTTCAAGCACCACGTTTCCGACTGTGGACAGCAGTGCAACAGCATTGGCTGCTGCCTGTCACGTAAATCGCAGTGTATCTGGCCCTCCAGGGGCCAGACAGTCTCGAATTCGGCCCTCGGGTCAAAAAGTTTGGCCGTCCCTGCTGTAGAAGCTTATGTAGCTGTTGCGTGATGAACGGGTTTAAGTCAGCAAAGTTGTCACAGGGCACAAGAAAAAAAGGAAATAGAAAATAGAACAAATGTTCCTTCTTAACGTATATTTTGTGCATTTGAAATACGCAGTGCGGTTTTCTATATAAATTTTGTATTTTGTTTGCTCTCCTCAGGCCGACGTTGATATGAACTTGTTGCGTTTTTTTGTTCAACTTCTATAAATGACACCATAAAAATGTACACGGCTTGCACAGTGTTACAAAACATCCGCAACTTATGAGGTAACATCGTCGTCAGTGATATATGTTGACTAGATGGAGCTGGATCTGAATATATTTGACTTTGTATCAATTTTATTTTAAGGTGGAACTTTGGCAATCATAATTAATTTGGATATTCTTGTGTCAGTCATCGCTTCCGCAGTGATTGCAGTCTTGTACACTGTCATCGGTGGATTGTATTCTGTGGCTTATACCGATGTTGTTCAACTCATATGTATCTTTATTGGCTTGGTAAGAATCAACTGCAATGCTGTAGATTCGTCTCAGTATACGCAGAAAAATATCACTTGCCTCGTGTATTAGATTTTAAACATATGGCTTTGAATGAACCTACTTCTGGTGTTGGTTCAAGCCATTTATTCTTTGTAATACCCTGAAATTCGAATGGCCTCAAAATCTGGCTTGGGTTAAAAACTTTTTTTTATTACGTAAGGCAAAAGTTGTTAAAAGTAAATGTGAAAATAACAATTTATTGTTTAAAACTAAAGAATGCGGATGATGCTTAATTGCTATTTTGTGATGAGGTAGTTGTATTCTACTTACACCATAGTTAGATGTAACTTGAGAACGTCAAAAAACGCTGAATGTACACCAATTGAAAAATAGCGCAACTCATAAATTCCCACCGTGGTACGGAAGAGTAAAAGTCATTGAAACAATGTGTGTGTGAATAACATCATCAGAGTTTGAAAAACGTGGTCAAAACATCAAAAAGGTATGGAAAATGTTGGTAAATATCGATTGGTTCAATTAGCAGAAAGCTTAGTTTTGAATACTATTTCTTAATTTGCACTTCATAAATTTGAATGTAGTCTATTTTAATTTAATTAAACGATAAAAAAGTTGAGAAAAGTAGTAAAAGTGATTGAGAAAAGTAGTAAAAAACTGTTTAAGAAAATTCCAAGAAAACCTTGCCAATTTGCAAAAGTTTAGTTTTTAACCTTCTTCCGTTGGTTTGCTGTCGTTAGACACATTACACACACGAGCTGGGCTCTGAAAGTAAATTAGTTATTGGTGTCTTGTGTATGTCACAGTGTTCGCATCTCTTTTTCTCCTCTTTGTGATGGAACTCATTGTGGAATTTAGTTATTCCGCATGGATTCCACATTTACATTTTTTTAATGTTATGTGCGCTCTCTACCTTTTTCGTCATTGTACGTGAGAAACTTTGCCGTCAATAACTTTGATACCTTTGAAAATATACGGATCCAGGGGGGGGGGCGATTGGGGCGATTGACCCCCCTAAAACCTACAAAAGTAACCTTTTTCACCATGATTTTGTACAATTCGTAAAACAGTATTCGCGATATAAGGCCATTTTGTCGTCCACTGTTTTTTTTTGTCACAGTAGTGTTGTGAAGTATACTTCATCTCTCTTGTAGTAGTGAACACATGAGACTTGACCACCAAATATTACTGAAATCGCCCCCCCAATCTTACTGGCTGGATCTGCCCCTGCTTGGGTGTACGCAGTAGATACGCATGTGCGCAGGCAGTGTGAAGAAATGAAAACGCATGATTAATCAAGAAATTGCCTTCAGGAATTTAAGAAAATATATCAATCAAATTAGAAAATTCATAAAGGGTTTTAAGAAACAAAAGTGAAATATAACGTAAAACATGACTTGTCGACCTATAATGAGAGCACTTACGTTGCAAAGGTAACATTTGGCAGACGTGAACTGTTCAATACTTCCATTGTTCTTTAGTGGATTAGCGTTCCATTTGCTATCACACATCCTGCAGTCTCTGATATATCAACGACCGCTGTTGGAAACACAACATGGCTTGGTGTTTGGGATCTTTCAACCACTGGTCAATGGATTGATTCAGCTTTGTTACTGGTAAGCCTGTAGGAAGCTTAGCTGTGTGGTCATATATGTGAAACTCCATACGAATTTTAATACAGTATAGGCTAAGAGCTCTTCCTCAAACTATTCTCTCATTTTTTGAGAATATAATAGTGTATGAGCTTTGGTAGGCATAGCCTTGACAGATAGAGCGGCGTGATGGAATCGTCCTCCCAGAATATCAAAAAGTTGCTATTTATTGGTAAAAATTATGAACGTCTGGATGTATTACAAGGCGAAATGGGAAAGTTCGGCGATAAATCAGTCAAAACCTTTGTCAGGTAATGTGAAAACTAACACCGTTAATGCAATTCGCCTAGTTCGGGCAATATTGTTCCCATCTGAACCAAGGCTTACGCAAACGTTTTAGGCGCACAGGCGCGTGTTTAAACCACTCAGAAAATATTCCCAAGTTCATACCACCTTAAAAAGGAACTTGTTGCATGTCGGAAAAATTTTATTATGTCAAAACCAAAAAACATACCCTCCCAAAAAAATGCGAGTAGTACGGTTCGAAACGACACGAAAACATCCGAAATTCCTCCAGTAGCATTTATTGGGGATCTGTACAAGACCCATGCCGTGATGTGTCCTAATCTGGTGGAAGTACATGCAAAAAAGTAACTTAGGTTGTGACACGAAAATGTGTTATTTTTATGACATTTTTGTGAATTCCTGCACATAAAGGTGTATTTTGCCCGAACTGGGCAAATTCTTTTTCGACAATACCTGGCAATCTGTGGCACAATAACGATCAAAAAGCATGTTCTTGCTGAAAGCAAAAGCACTTTGACCCGAGGATTGATTTCCCTTCTCAAGCATTTGTAAGGAATTTGTCGTTCGCTTGTACAAACAGTTCCCACATACGTCAAACCGTAATTTTCTTGCAAACTTTTCATGGGGAAACCGAAGTGAACTTTTTGTCAGCTTTGACATTCCAACCGCTGCTCCTATATTTCCCAACCAATTTCTCTGTTACATATTGCGCCGAAGGTTTTGATTCCTTCTTGCGTGTAAGCGGCGGTTCAAACAAACCCACAAGGTCTTAAGCCATTTAGTGTTGTTGATGTTAGGGGACCGCTGGTCTTTCAGGCGGCTCGGAGGGCGGAGGATGTTACAGTCGAAGATGAGATGATTGACCGACTGCTCCTCAGCGCCACAAATGCATTTGGGTGTATCTAGCTTGCTCCAGCGGTACAGGCATGTATCAAAGCGCCCGACGCCAGTTCTTATCCTATTTAGTGCTACCCAGAGACTCCGGGGAAGCTCTGAACCAAGAGGCATGCAAACGGCAGGGGTAACTCAAAAACTGGGCCGGTGGTCTGACACTTTCCCATGCCGCTCTCCATGCCTTTGGAGATTGAAGCTGGAGCTCACCAGTGCCGCGGCATGCCGGCGGAAAGGACGTCGTGAATGTAGGCGCTGTGTGCCGAGGGCTGTGCACTATGGACAAGGGTATGAAGAAGGTTAGTATTCAGCTGTGCCTGGAGCGCCAGCTTAAACGTTGAGTGTTCCCTAAGCAGGTGAGCCGGTGGAATGCCCGAGAGCACTGGTAAAATCTCCTTACGGGTCGGTTTCAGGCATCTAGAGATGATGCCCAACGTATCGTTTAACGCAACGTATAGCTTCTTAATGTGGGCGCTACGGCACCAAGCTGGGGAGGCGTATTCCGTGGCACTGTAGACCAAGGCCAGCGCTGAAATTCGCACAACAGAGACGTGGTCACCCCATGTTGAGCCAGTCAGGAGACGTAAGAGACAATTATGGGCTCTGACTTTGCCACAGAGGACTTCCGAGTGTTGCCTGCAGGGAGGGCCGAATTAACCGTTGAGCAAACCGGGAAAATGCCCGGGGGCTCGCGCTTTTGGGGGCCTCACGCTTAATATCAAAACACTCCTTTACTGTTCACCACGCGTCAAAATTGTAGAGTTTTTGGTTTCTGCGGTTAATATATAGGTTAAGGAAACTGACAACTTTGGCATTTATAGTTTTTGAGTGACTTAAAAGAATTTAACCAAACAGCACCATGCTTTATGACCTAAGAGTTAGATGAAAATCAGTGCAAATATGGGCGTCCGCACAAACGTTTCCAGAGGGAGGGGCAACGTCGAAATTTTGCTCATCCTTTTCAGGTGGCTACGATGCAATCCAAATGGACGTTCACAAAACCGTTTACACTTTCCACCCCATTAGTCTGTGCTGGTTGATTCTCAATCTTTTGTCTGAAATATTTTCTACACTTCGGCTATCCGGTGTGCCTTTTCTTTTAATAAACTGCCTAATATCCATTTTTTCAAGCACTTTCTACAAATAAGTCATATTTAAGAATAATCAACGGCCAGAACAACATGAGCCGAGCAGCGAAAAAACCAGGAAGTTTTTTCCCCTTGCAAAACTCTTTATGTTGACTTGACAAGGCTATCGGACAACTTACGAGGTGTAGGGGGTGGGAACGCGTAGGAACGCGTAGGAACAGCGTTCCCACACCTTTTTCACGTTTTGCTTTAAAATGAGTTTGAAGCTTTTTACAATGGTTATTTTTTGGGTGCGTTCCCACACCTTTTTTGTTAGCACTACATCCCTGCAACTTACTGAAGTTAGCATACCGCACAGGTTGAATAAAATTAAGCAGAGGTTATATGAAAATTCTCCACAGCAGATATAGCCTTGCACTTAGTGCTCACCAAGAGGTCAGAACTAAACCTTAACGATAACGATGTATTGCCACACGTCTGCAAAGACGTATTCTAACAAGCCACGTATTTTTACACTGTGCGAAAAGAAACCTGCATAAGAGTCGTTTGATTAAGCTATTCACTCGGGCACGTTGTCCACAGTCTCACACTAACAATGGCTTTTTAATACTTATGGAAGCACTGCTACAGATTTACTCATGCTTTTCGCACAGGATAAAACTATACGTGGCTTGCCGCTATCAGCAGTGTCACTGTCTCGCTGCATTACCTGCCAAGATGTCTGTGTGCAATAGTCACATGCAGGGTTCCCATTCAGTGATTTGAAATAAACCCAGATTGCACACCAAAAAAAAACATATTCGTACAATAGTAACTCAGAAAGCTTGTGTTACGAACAAAATCATATGAGTGTGCTTATTTGCATTGAAACGATAATCAAATACTTATAGTTCCTTTTCCAAATTTTCTTCTGCAGCACAAACATTAACTTTTGGACGACCTTTTTGTTGTTCAAGACGTCTTTCATAACGCTGGTAACATACTCCGTTGATGATATCTCTCACTAATTGTAGCAGTACATTTGTTATTAATTTAGGAAATTTTGTGCAATCGTGAACTGCAGCGAGATCTAAAATCCCACAAACAATATATTCCCAATGCCTTCTTCCTCTAATTGAAATTTGTTTTTTAATTTGTGTGCATAGGGAAGCATCGAAATTTAAACAATCAATCCTTACCCTTGTTCCACCAGTTTCTTCAGTTGGCATTAGAGACGTATAACATTATGTAACACCGAAAATAATCTTATATGAGAATATGAAACCGATTGAACACATTCTCCTTCAGCCGATATGCGTACTTTCTCACCTGATGTGCGCATGAAACACTGCAATATAAAGTTGTCTTTATATTATTGAATACAGTAAAGCTGCTGATGAAATTATCACCTAAAAAAAACAGATTTCACGCGATTTTCGTAATTAAACTCAGACACCCAGATCGTCTAAAAAAGCAGATCTGGGTGAAAAATCCTGCAGTAGGGGCCCTGGTCACATGCGGAAAAACGCCTACTACCGTAACTTTAAATGAACGTTTGAAGATTTATTGCCGTGCTATTGTTACGCAATAAAGACCAAATAGAACAATCTGCTCCCAAGTTTCGCAACCTGCCTCTCTGCAGGCAAGGGTGCGGACGTGAATGAACTGCAATCTCATTATTGCATGACACCAGAACAGTGAACCTGGCTCTTGTGTGGTGTCAGTGTCATACCGGCAAATAAACTGTCATTGCAACAATTAAATGAATTGATCGGGACTCAACTCCTAACGTTAGGTTTTCCAGAAATTTTTGGTTCTTAGGCCCAATTTCCAGGGGAAATGCCAGCTTTGTACCCCCCGCGGACACCCATGAGTGCATCCAGTTAGCAAGGAACAAGGACAAATAATTCTAGAATCTATGTCACCGACATCAACCCAGCGATTTGTGCAGTGAAGATGGACAGACAGGGTCGGATTAAACGGGCGCGAGGCGCCGGGCAAAATCGTGACCGCGAGGCCTCCTAAACGCTCAGCACAACTGAGTAGCGTTTCACATACCCTCGTTTCAACTTTGCAAAAACACTGGTCAAAAACGTCAAATCTAATACGATTTGGCAGTCTACACTTCAGAGGCAGTTAGGGATGAACATGTGCGGCGGTTCGTATGTGGTTAATTCACTTAATTTGTTCAAACAAACAATGATGAGATTGCAGTTCGCTCATGTCCGCTATTTTGACTGTAGAGGAAGGTTGCGAAACCAGCTAGCGGTTTGTTCTACTGTGGGTCTTTATTGCGCAACAATAACACGGCAATAAACCCTCCAACGTTCAAGTTATGGTAGTTATGGTAGCAGGTGTTTTTCCGCTTGTGACAATGCCAGGCCCGTCGCCAGGATTTAGCAGCAGGGGGGGCCAAAAACCAGAAGGAGGGCCCAAAACCAGATGGGCGGCCACATTTTAAAAATACTGTATTGGATGTATGCAGCAACCAGGGGGCCAAACGTGAAATGGGGGGGCACAGATTTCAAATGAGGGGGC
>Ga0210059_1010667_pt1 | contig 14151 bp, 8 predicted proteins | sample Ectturendosymbi2_FD_188042 | JGI IMG/M metagenome (GOLD analysis project Ga0210059, IMG submission 188042) | Ecteinascidia turbinata endosymbiont from Florida, USA - Sample 2 (SPAdes) (version 2) | ecosystem: Host-associated > Tunicates > Ascidians > Unclassified | place: Key West, Florida... | reverse complement strand
AGGAGAGCTTTTGCCAATGATGGCAAAATGTACACTGCCATTTAACAAATCTGTGAAATCGAATCACAACTAAAATTTTTGATATGTTCAGAATAATCACATCGAAACAACAAAAAATTTCTTAGTCTAATCCAGTCCTGATCTGCCAATTTTCTGAAAAATTGCAGTCCGATCCAATCCTGATCCTGCCAAAATTCACTTCAGTCCGATCTAGTCCTGATCCGTGCTCATCTCTGATAGAGGTCATGCTTCACGTCTGGTATGCCATTGCTTTTCAGTTCGACTCTCATCTTGACAACTTTTTTTGTTACTTTTTTAAGGACTTTCCAAAGTTTACACTTAGGTGTTAGGCTTAGCGTTTGGGTTAGCGATGGGGTTAGCTTTTGGGCTAGCGTTAGTGCTACAGTTAGGGTTAAGGCTAAGGTTAGGCTTAGGGTTTATCTTTTATGTTTACTTTGTTTCTGCCAAGCCTGTTGCCGCCGGCATCTTGGCGGCAAAATAGACACTGCCATCAATTTAAGTTAGGCATTTAACAATTTGTGAGAGGAGTGTTTACAGTGAGGTAGATAAAATGGTGCTCACTTAGTTGATATTATGTGGAATATGCATGACTTTCATTGATGCGAAGTCAAACAGGAATCGGATAACTTGCAGCATGGTAGTAGCGGAGTCGGACTGAAAATTTACCATGCAGGATCGGATTAGGAGTAAAAAAAAACAGAGTCCGCAACACCTCTGCTGCATAACTGTAAGTTTGCCTTAGTGGAGTTTCTCACATCCGTCGAAATTGCACATCATGTGTGTTCTGTACTTGGATCACGATACTATCTGCTGATGCAAGGCACAAGCCTGCTCTGTTATGTATCACGTCATCAAAGTTAAGGAATTTGTGTGAGTTTTATTGATTCCGTCCCTTTTCTTGATCCATGATCGTTATAATGTTTTATGTATGTGTAGCCTACAGTTGTGTGAATGATTCGCTTGTGTTGTATTTTGTACCTGGTGTTTGTTTGTCCGATTTGCTGTCTTAGAGATAGATAATGTTAGTTACACTTTATAACTGAGCTTTTCATTGAATTTGGTGCTCATATATAGCTTGCCTTGAAGTCTTCAAAATCAAATGTCCACTATTATAGTGCTATGAGCGAAAAATAGAGTAGAGCATAAGTTTAATTAAGTTAACTTTAGAGTTAGTTTCCAAGGTATATCTTGTAATTTGTATTGTCTTTTTAGCCTCATGAAGCAAACACTGCTTTGGATTGATTGATTTATTTATTGTTTCATATGACTCGGCTTTTAAACAAATACTATACAAAGAGCCATCGCGCAATACAAGGAAACGAAATCTTAGTGAACATGATTAAAAATATTAAGTATAAAAATAATTAAGGCAAAATAAATTGATCAAATAATTGATCAATTTATTTTGCTTTTACTGTTAATTATTTTGCTTGTAGAACATGATTGTTGATGGAATTTTGGATTTAAACAAGACTTTTAGATTTTGAAACTGTCAGTTTATCAGATTTGGATTGGATTTTGAAATGAAATTATCTGATTAGGCTTTTGGATTCGAAAAACCTAAGGATAACACTAATTGGAGGGCTGCCGGGCGGGCTGGAAGGCCGTGTTTCCAAATGAAAAACGTGAATTTTCGGTGGGCTGGCAGGCTGCACAGAAGGGCAGTCCGGCGGGCTGCGGAAAAGAGCAGGGCAGGCTGCAGAAAAGAGCAGCCCTCTGACCCATCCTTTTCCGCAACCAAGTTTAAATGTGCAGCCCACTGGCCCGTCCTGTAGTGCAGCCTGTCGTCCTGCCCTTCTGTGCGGCAGGCAGCCTGTAGAAAATTCAAGTTTTTCATTTGGTAACACGGCCCTCCAGTCCGCCCGGCCTTCCGTTTAGTGTTATCCAAACCTAAATCCCTTCATCTCTGGTATTTATCACATCACAATCGCTTCCTCATCGTGCAATGATGTGATGGCACACGTGATGATCATGATGTAAAAGCACGACTTGTGGAACAATAATAAGCAAACGTTAGTCATAAAAGATAGGAATTCTGTTTATCCAAATGTACATAAAATTAATAATAATATTTCTTCATTGGAGGCTTGTGGTCCATATCACAGGCATAAATCACACAATACAAGAGCACAATGGTTTGCCATAGCCCATATCATATTATAGAATAAGTGTTTGCAAAATTATGAAAATGATGTTGCACAACCACGTCTGTAGAGCGCTTTCTATCGGGGTTGAGAAATATTGCAAAATCACTGTAGAGAGTGAAATTACTCAAGTGAAAACAGATATTTATCAAAATAAGGAGAAGCTGTCAATATGTAGGCTATTTACACTACAGTGAAAACCTAAACTGGGTTGCACAAAACCTTTTGACTCTGCCACATGTTGGACATAGCTGCCTTAAACGCTGAATCTAAATCCTTTTAAACTCTAAACCATACACATAAACCCAAAAGTTTTTGAAACTTTTTAAAAACTAATAAAAACTGTTCTGATCAAAAGTGCAACCTTTTCTATAAAAGTGAAAGCAACAATGGTGATAGCCTAACCATCATCCACTCCCAATTTACAGCAAGCATAGATACGTCCTCTCAACTAAATTCATCGTGCCATAGTGTGACGGACTCCAGCATTACATCTGGACAAAAGTGGATACGGTTTGAAGAGGTTCAAATGGGTTTGAATGAATGGCAAAACATTCCCAGCAGAGGTTTTGCTGCTGTCAACAAAATAAACACTACAAAAAAACAATGCTGCCAGCTGAACTGATGACCAGTTGCACAGCAGGAACAGACACTTCCAACTTGACCAGGTTCGCTGATTGTGCTGCTAGTCTAGTGTCACAAACTCAGTATTATATATGGACAAAATCTGGATACGGACCACGGTTCAAATGGCAAAATAGCCCCAGCAGAGCTTTTGCCATTCGTGGCAAAATAGACACTACCTTAACAATTTCCAGTTTATTCAAATAGAATGAAGTGATGCTAAAATGCATGACTTTTTTATTTGAGTTGCCCATAATTTGTTATTTTGCTGTGATCATACAGTGGTCTAGGCTAAGTACAGAACATAATTAATCTGAGATTCTGATGTGGATGACCTTGTTGGTGCATGAAAAAGCCATTTATGATCAACATTGATAGATTGAAAAGCCACAGAAGAGCTCTTGTCTTCCACTGCACATGTAAATAAACTTTTCATATAGCCCAGTTTACGTTATTGCTTGCTTTGCTGCATATAAAAACTAAACAGTTAACGGAGATAACTAGAAACAAATAGCAATTAAAATTTTTTTACTGTAGTAAAAAGATGTTAATTTTAGACGACTTTTAACAGCACAACATTTGCTTCCCAACACATAGAAAAACAAAAGGTTTTACTTTCATGGTATTTAAACCAAGGAAATTTGCAAGGAACATAATGAGTAAGCATGTCTTCTGCTGAAATTTTTTTGAAATCTAGTTTAGATTAAAAGTTTTGAAAAATATCCTTTTTAAACCTTGATTGAAAAAATTATATGATTCAAATTGATTGCAGATTTTTCAAGGCAATGTCTATTTTGCTGCCAGTGGCAAAACCACTACTGAGCTCTTTTCCATTAGCTGAATCTGATTGGTCATGTGATAAGGATGATACACTTGGATTTGCATATTGTCCCTTGTCATGTGACCTGAAACCCTAACCCAAAATGTAAAACTGTGTCTGGTTGTCGAAATTTTTTAACAAAGTATTGTTTGTGATCGGAAAGCCCGAGTGGCAAGTGCGCAAAGCTTCACACTGGGACAGCATGCAACAATAAAGATCATGCGCCACAATCACTCTATTATTGCTTGTTCGCGCCACATATATGGGTGTTATTCTTCGCACACATCGTGTTTGTGACGAATCGCACATTCAACGCAACACCAGTGGAGGGGTTGCAACAACATGCCCTTGTTTTTACAATGAACTGCACTGATCACACGTTCTTTTTGTGAAGGTAGCACCTGGCACAACCTTCACATCCTGGTCACAGGACCATTTTGTTGTGATTGGAAAGCCCGAGTGGCAAGTGCACAAAGCTTCATCCTGTGGCAGCAGGCAACAATAGAGTCATACACCGCAATCACTCTATTATTGCTTGTTTGCACCACATATATATGGGTGTTATTCTTCGCGCACATTCCGTTTGTGGATGCGCGCGAAGACTATCGCACATTCAACCAGACATGGGACGATTACACCACAAATGTAATTGATTACGATTACTTGCAACCTGCTCGATAACGATTACGAATAAACAATATCACAATGTATAATCGATCACATTGAAAGTAATCACGATTACATTTGTCTTGAAATATCTTCAGAACGAAAACAAACCCCATTTGCATGATTAGATGTAAGTATATTTTCAGACAACATGCGATAATAATGAATGCAATAAACAAAATTACTAATCTGTAAGGATAAAGCACTGGAAAAAAAAATTGTTTAATGAGATGTTCATGCAGTCAACAAGCCAGTGGTTGGACCAGAGGCTTCAGCTAGAGGAAAACGTAGCTGAAAAAGGCCAACTGGCTTCTGTAGGTGACCTACAAGTCAACACTCAGAGAAAAAACTTGAGAAACAATGAAGAATCTGAGTGTGGATGGCTATACTAAAACCCCAAATCAACAGAAAATATCTGAAAAACGCAAACGGATGACAACCTACTGAAAACCAAAAGAATAAAACTGAAACATAAGCTAAGCAAGGGCATGGTTTTTACATTTATCTGGCCAGCATAGTCAAATCGCCCCTCATCCCTCCCGTCAGTTACTCCACTTCCACAAACACTTTAAATGTTAATTAAACAAAAATGATCAATGCTTAAAATCTTTGTTACAGTTGATAAACATCAAGGCTTCAAATCTTTAACAATCAAACGACATCCATCAGGCTTGAACATTGTCCAGCAACGTTGAAAAATTGTTCGTTGATCATTTCAAAATTGCTGACTATTTCTTCTAACTGCAGGTTATGATCATCTACAAGCCAGCATAGCATTGTGCAGCTTTTACTTGGAAATATTTTAATAAAATGAACAGTGATGCCAATATAGCTGCACATCTGTCTATTGGACCAAATGTCAATGGTAAACAAAACCTCACTGGTTTCATTGAGTTTTTTAGCAGTAGGCCTATCTGGTGCTAGTTATCAGTGTTGTGGAAAAGTACTTTCAACTTGGAATAACGTAGCTTATTCCTCTGAAAAAAATTAATTTACTGTATAGAAATTACTACACTAATTTATATACATAGCCTACTCCAGCGCTTACATTCATAAGTTCACTCTGATTCTATATATAAATGAAACCAACACCTCCCCTCGTAATGTCCCGCTATTCTGTTGCTGAAGTGTCAACCCGTTTTTAAGTAAAGCTCTTCTTTTTGTTGCTACGTCTAATCAGACTCACTACGTTGCTTCTGGCGGCCAACAAGAAGGGTAGCTGCATCAAAGCGAGAATTCCCTACAAACACTGTTTGTCCCTGGAGTGTCTGGATTTAATGCGCATAGACGAGCTAATGGCCTCTCCTGAAACATAACCATAATAAACGATGATAAAGGAGGAAACCCAGCCGCCACAACTGCCGTTCAGCGCACAGTGATGTAGGGTGAAGACATCCAAGTTTAATCGTGAATGTAATCGTAGATTACGATCAAATTGGCAGTGATTACATTTCATTTTTGGTCAATTCAATCGATTACGATTACTCAAAAAACTGTAATCGATTGTGATCGATTACGATTGACAATTACGATTACCCCATGTCTGGATTCAACACAATACCAGTGGAGAGGTTGCAACAGTACATAAAAGGCGTTCTCATCTAAAGTGCAATCTTTGTTAGCAAGGCCAATGCAACAGATTTGCTATACTGCTAGTGCCACCAACTCAACATTATTGTGCAAAGCTGGATATGGTTTAATTGCCAAAATAGCCCCAGCAGAGCTTTTGCCATTGCAGGTGGATGTGCTGGCACAAAATAAACACTACCTTTTGTTAAGGTCCATTGGTTAAGCTACACAGAATCTATTGGGTAGGCTACACAGGATCTTGACAATAAGCTAAGCTGGAAACCATTTAAAAAAGATAAAAACACAATGATCAGGGAGCTTGTGGAGTTTTTTCTAATCTTAAACATTACACAACACTCTGTATTGAAAGCTGTCTATAAATTCATTAATTCAACCCTGTCTTACTCAATTCTCAATTGGGGACATGCTTCAATCGCAACAATTCAGACCCTCATTAATCTCCAAAATAAAGCTATGAAACTAATGAGACCAACTAAGGAGACATCTCAGGAAGAATCTTTCCAGCACTTAACATTTTATGCCTTCCCAAACTTTATACCTTATCAGTAGGCAAATTTATGCACTCTTGTTACAACAAATAGCTTCCAAACCATTTTTATGATTTTATTCCAGTCAGCTCAATTCATCCTTACCCCACAAGACTATCCACTTCTAACAATGTGTTTTAACCTAGAGTCAACTCTTCTTCAGGAAAATGTTCCTTTACATTTGTTGGCCCAAAAGTGTATATGGTCTACAATACCAGACTATATTAAATCTTCTACCACTTTTACCTTCAAATGGAAACTGAAGAAACACCTCCTACATGAAAAAGATACATAATTATATATTTTAGCAATATTTCATTTATCAAGAAATAAACACTGAGAATTTCAGTAATTTGACTAATGTAATGTTGTCTGTTCTTTGTGTATATATATTTACTTTTTTTGCCTTTTGTCTTTCCTGTGCACATCCAATTGTTTTCGACATCATTGTATGATCCTTAGCTTTTTGTATTGTCTTGCTTAATTATCATTGACTTATTTACTTTTCATACATTGTTTAAACATATTTTTTGTTCACACCAAATTTCCTTAAAACTAAATTTGACCCACTCTTATGTGTACATAAGCATGCTCTATTCATCTGTAAATTTACTTTACCATGTTCTGTGTTTGTTTGTTTTTGTATTGATTTCCAACTATTTTTTTGACACTATGCAAAAAGTGATAAATGAGTTTGGTTGACTAGATACTGACCGCCAAGGTACCTCACCAATCCTATGTGACACTCGAGTTTCCACCATTTATTTTGCCATTGTGTTTTCATTACTCTGATTTCCACTGACAATTGGTTCCTTGTTATGCGATGGCCATCATTATTGTTTCTGTTTCGTAACTGAGTCATCTGGAAAGATAATGAACTTGAATCTTGATTAAGATGTGATTCTGAAAATTTGTGTATGAATGATGGCTTCTTCACACATTATATTGCAACAATTTCATTTTTGACCGCATTAGTAAACTTCTCAATACGGACACGTAAGGCTGGGAGGCAGCGAAAAGACACTCTGGTCGTCCTGTTTTGCTGAAACATATTGGTCATTTTTTGCTGGGACATTTTGGACACTGAAACATTTCAGTCATTTGTCTCACAGTTGCATCACAACTTGCCATAGCACTGCTTTGTAGCCCATATTTTCAAACATCATGACTGAAATGACTTAAGGTTTTTGCGTGTTGATCTATGACTGAAAAAAAACAGCGGTCATCACATCTGCCACTAAACGTTAGAATAAAATCATCAATTTTTGGTAAATTTATCAATTTTATGTTTTTTTGGCTGTAACTTTTGAACCAAAAGCGTTGGAAAGCAAATGAAAGGCTCAAAAGACTTAGATTTTAGGCTAGTTTCCACTAAAACCTTTTGCGAAATACTTCCCTCTTGCGGTTGGGGCCCACAGCCTGATAACCTGGGCCAAAAGGCCTAAACCTACCCTACTTATAACGTCACCCACAAAAAACCTGAAAACCCAAAACCTAAAAACTTATTTTCAATATAAGCTATATGACTTGCCAAGTATTTTGAGGGTTTGAACAGCTTTCTTAGATAGCACAATCAACTGGCAAGTTATAGAGTTGCAAAGACTTGGCTAATATGGGCAAATTATACCTTTTAAACCGAAACTCAGCCAGCTCCAAAGGTGTTACGCAGGTTTTGGTGTCATATTTTGTGACGTCATGGATTTTGCACTCCTGTAGAAACTTTACTCTTAGCACCTATGGTTGGAATGCTTCATATACAACATAAAAGCACTAGATACGAGCCTGAGCTACAATCAAAGATAAATATTTAATTCTAAAACAGTAGACTAGGATAGTGGATGCAGAAGGATGTGATGATGACTTCGAGCAGTGGTGGCCAACTTGTCTTCTACTAGATCGACTAGAAAATTTCTTGATAACTCGTGATCAACCTGTAGGCAATAAAGTCACAAGTAGAAAATGTCATAAAATGCGATAAGAAAGAATATTGATTGATAAATGTTCTTTTTAGGTATCTTGTCAATTCAAGGCAAAATCAGGTGCGATTGACTAGCTGAGACTTAGCAATTGTCCAGTTGATTGCCTGTTGGCCAGCCCTGACTTAAAGTATTGAGAACAAAGCAGAATCTGATGATCACATGTTTGAAGTACAAGGTGTCCACGAAGTCTGGGTACATGGGGGTTTTCACTATCTATTTTGTTTAGGTTATTTTTCCTCCCCATAGGTGTATTTAAATGATGATGGCTCTGTCCAAAGAATTAATGAATCAAGTTAATTTGGTACTGTTGAGTGGACGAGAAGGATTGTCCCAGACTTTATGTGTCTTTTACCATGTACCCAGACTTTACAGACACCCTTGACCTTATATGTATGTTTATGTGGTGGTTAAGATTATGATTTTGTGAAGCTTTGGGTGTTAAAAGTGGGTGTTTTTGCAAAGAAAGCAAGTCAGAGCCCTTGCATCAATTGCAAAAATGATCTTGTATGAAGCTACAAGTGTTTTCTGACAAGGTTGTTACTGCATTGAACTTCAGTTTAACTCCTAAACATGACATTGTGTTAACAGAAAATCATGATCACTTATTTCCTAGATTTTTTCAATAACCATAAATATTTTATGCTGTGCTATCAATAAAGTTATTTAAATTATTTAAACGGTTTGACCATGGTACATAAAATGAGCTGTGTGCTGACCGAATATTGTCTGATTAGAGAATGGGAGTAGGATATAGTTTAGATTATTTTTTAAAGTTAGTGGGATGGTGAATAACAATTAGCAGAGTTTACCATACATGACTCGTAAAATGATATGGAAGTATCTACAATAATGGTGAATTAGTTCTTGTCCCAAATTAAAAAAATTTTTTTTGCTCTATATGTTCATCTTTTTCAAACAAATTTCTGCTGTTGACTGAGGTAACTATTGACTATTGTGATATTGTTAAAACATTTTTTTTTAAGGAAAATGTTAGGTACCCCGTATGGGTCTGTAGGGACCCGATTTCTGATTCTAGGGACCCGATTTGGGTCCCTAAAACGCCTTAAAAAAACTTGGTTAAAATGTTAATAATAGTTTTTATCAGTTTGGATATATACATACTTGCAAGAACAACCACTCAGATCAGTATAGATTTTGCCAGCACAAAAGCAAAACTTAAAATGATATATTTAAAAAAGTGTTTGTAAAGTTGATGTTTAGATCAAAGAAATAATTACCATCTAGCAATATTTGCAGTAGGCTTATGTGGCAATATATATTGATTTTATTTTTCTTAACATGCTTTGAGACCTTACCAACAAAACTGCATAATATCTTTGGTGTTAAGTGAAAAACTAAAATGCTATTTAAACAAGCAGAATGAAAAAAACAACCTTTTTTGCATTGCAAGAACATTTGCCAGTGTTTAGAGAAGTTTTGACAAAAACTTGTGCATCAGAAAGAACAAAGTTACTTATCAGCCTAATATAATGATTAATTATAATCCAACAACACCAAAAAGCATTGCTAAATTGAGTGCAAGTGAAAGTTCTAGGTTTGCTGTAAGTTTCTAAGGAATCAAGTTTTGCTTTCATAACTTGCAATGATTCAGACTTGCACATATCTGTGTTCAAAGTAATTAGTTTCGACAAAAGCAGCTTAGTCAAACGTATCAATATGTTTTTATAGGTTTCAATCAATTTCACAAGACTCTACACATCCTTAGTCCTAAAATCTTATTCAAATAGAATCTTGTTCTATGTCAACATTTATCAAAATTGAATGATAAACAAGTTTTTAGTGAGTTATTTACAAATTTGTAGTGTTTCATAAATTAAGCACATTGTATTGAAGAAAAAGCAAATTCCTTTAACACACCTTTCCTTGTCTGAGACCTGCGAACAAGCCTAATGCCCACAAGAAGCCATTATGTGAAAATGTTAAAATATATTAGAAAATTGTGCGAAATATAACATATTGATTGTTGTATAGTCAAGCATTATCAATATAATGTGAAATATATCCATCCTTGCAAAATCGACAACTGAAAAACTTTTAGCAGCAAAAACTTGCCAAAATTGTAAGAACAAGGCAGCACCACTGCCACACGAGGAAAATCCATGCCAGAGAAGTCTAACCTTCACTTCTGTAAAAAACAAATTACATTCCCAGTAAACTTATGGTACGGTTCAATTCCTCTAGAATAGGGGCGGGCAACCTTTTTCGGTTTGCGTGCCGAAATCAGCTAAATCAATGACAAAATTCTTCCGATTGTCAATAAGAATTTGTGAGAACATACCACTTGACATCCTTAAAGGTGTATGTGAAGAGCCTTGAAGAAATGACACAAATTCACCCAAACGGTGAAAACACAATATAACCAAATTTACAGTTATTCACCTTGAAAACAACACCCAAACAAAAACAATGCTTTGCCTCTTTCAAAACAAAACATGCACAGTGAACGTTTTAAACAAGACTTAAGTTACTTTTCAAAGGAAATATCAGTCCGACAAAAAGCTTTGATTACTTTTCTTGTGCTATATCAGTGAGACTTCTGCTGCTGCATTACTGGTGACAGAGATTTTACATTGGGTTTATATTTTGTGACCTTCAGAGATAGGCACGAACTACTAATGTCATCGGTCAGGCTAGTCCTATTACGAGACTTAATAAAGTTCATAACTGAGAACAAAGATCACAAGCATATGTAGATGAAAACATGGAGAGTAATGCTGTTGCAAGTTTTTTAAGCACGAAAATTTTTCAGGAATGGCATTCCAAGCTCGCAGTAGTTTGTTTTCTGCACTTCTCTCTCATATTCCCTTCTATAATTGCTTTTTTTCAATGTTTTCCAAGTCAACTCTAAGGTCAATAAACTTTTGTTTCCAAATTGAGCTACTCTGAAATTCAATCAACTGCATTTCAAATTCATCCATGTCTGTCCATGAAAACTTTTGTAGGTTTCGTTCCTCCATTTTTATACTGTCTGGAAACCTCATGAATTTGGTGTCTCTTCTAGTTCTCTGAATTTTAAAAATCTTGTGAAGAACTGCCCAACAGCTGACACGATAATGTTTAAAAATAGCTTCTGAAGGCTTAGAAGATCTGTTCTGTCATCGTTTTGGAGATCATTAATATGCCTCTTGAGGTTTGAAAAGTATTTAAATCTTTCATCCCCAATATCTTTCTTAAAGACTTCTAGTTTTTTTTCAAAAGCCTTTATGTATCCAAACGTAACATCAAGTGCCTTACCACTACCTTGCAATATAACATTCAGTTCATTCAGATGTTCACAAAAGTCTGCAAAGAACATCAGTTTTGAAACCCACTTGTAGTCAGACAATTCCTGGTAAGAAATATGGTGGTCATTTAAGAAGATTTTTATCTCATAAAAGCATTCAATGAATCGTTTATGAACCAAACCTCGGCTAAGCAATCGAACATTGTTGTACATTTTTAATCCTTTATACACAGATTTTACCTCATTCAGAAAAACTTCAAATTGTCTTTTATGTCATGCCAGAGCAGAAATGAAGTTCACAACTTTGGTAACTGTTTACATCACTTCCTGAAGTTCCTTCAAGCTAGCTTTTGCGCATAATGCCTCTTCATGTATGATGCAATGAAAACCTATCACTAGATGACCAACTTCTTTTGTGAACAAACTTACAAAACCTGCCTTCTCACCAGTCATGCTTGGGGAGCCATCAGTTGTAATGGACACTACTTTGGAAATGCCAATTTGACGAGAAGAAAATTAGTTTATAGCAGCCTTACATATTTCGGCTCCGATAGTACGCTCAGGTAATGTAAGAAGGACAACCATCTCTTCACATATTTCATCACCTTTACAAAATCGAGAAAATATTGCCAGCTTAGCTGATGATGTAATATCAGTGCTTTCATCAATACAAATAGAAAAATACTTGCTTGAAGACAAATCTTGCGTCAACTGCTTAGTAGTATCACTTTCCATCTTAAGTATCCGATCCTTAACTGTATTCCTACTCAGAGACAATCTTTCATACGCGGAATAATCTTTTCTTTTTCTGAAAAATTGTCAAAAAGAAATGATGCACACTCTAACCAAGCTTCTTTAATATAATCTCCATCGCTCAGTGGTTTTCCATGTTGAGCAATGACCTTTGAAACTTCAAAACTAGCAGCAACTAAGTTGGAGCTAGACCTGCCCAAGATGAAGTTCATAAAATTATCAGCTTGTTTATTTGTTTTGCTGAGTTTGCTACTAATTATTTCTCTTTTTTCCTCGGTTTTATTGTTTATGTTATTATGAACACTTTCAAAGTGCCTTTTTACAGAAGATGTTCTACAAACAACTGTTTCAAAACAAAATACGTAGAGCTTTATTGTCTTTCTCAATCACACCAAATTTTTTAGTCCAGTATGTTTGGAATACTCTGACATCTTCACTTGAACGATGTTTCTTAGCTGATGGTCCTATGCACAATCTGTAAGGGCAAAAAAAAAACGTAATCAAGTTCTTTACTGAAAAACAAGAGGTAGGCCTAAAATACTGCAATAATTTAAATTTAATAAAACCTTTTACTCATCTGCTGCAACTTATCAACCTATGACAGTACAGTAACAAGCAATTCTAACTAGCATGTGCTCTACAGCTTCATAAACCAAGCTGGAATGAAGAAAAAATGATGGCGCAGACGAATGATATTAGGTAAGAGTGAAGCCAAATGACTACTACGCTCGTTTTGAGTAAATTTGTTAAGGTTGCGAACTCACTAAGTTGTCATGTCATAATATATTTCTTTGCAGTATAGCCATATGGCATCAAATGCACATAAGGGTTAAATTAAATAACGTATTGTTAACAAACAAAAATGAAGAAACAGACACCCAGTTTCATCAGATAACACTGCGACTTGTTGGTTACTAACTTCTTCATTTGAAGGGGGGAGGATCTCATTTCCGAGGCCTCGCTCACATGCCAAATAGAAGTGCTCGCGTGCCAGGGGTTTCCCACCCCTGCTCTAGAACATCAAAAAGATACTTGCCAATGGAAATGGTCAACCATGGCATTATTGGCTAAGCATTTTCTGAAATAAATCTAATGTCATTTGGCACTTATGTGTCAGCCCGGGCCGATATATCGGTCTATCTCTACTCTATACTGCACTGTGGCATTCTCATTTTCAGCAGAAGTCTTTTGATGTCTTTGCACTGTAGAAGTTTTTCTTGTTGGCGAAAATGTGCAAATAATTCTTTGTTTCTGATATGGTATAATGTTATTGAAGCTCCAGTTTCAAAGCAATTTTTGTGGTAGAGGCAGGATGCCAAAATTTATGCTGCTTCTGTAAGTAAGTTAATATATATCCCTGATAATGTTACTCAGCTCAACATGCTTGAATAGACCTGGGATTGCTGAACTATTTTGGAACACATTTCCACCACTGTTGCAATCTCTCCGGTGGCGTTGCGTTGATTGTGTGATTCACCACGAACGGGATGTGCGTGAAGAATAAAGCCATTATATATGTAGCGCGAGCAAGCAATAGTAAGAGAGATTGTGAGCATGATCTCTATTGTTGCTTGCTGCCACGGTGCGAAGCTTTGCGCACATGCCGCTCGGGATTTCCGATCGCAACAAAATGCTGCTGTGAACAGGATGTAGAGGTCATGCTGAGTTCAGCCTTCACACAAAGAACGTGCGATCGGTGCGGTTCGTTGTAAAAAGGAGGGGATGTTGTTGCAACCTCTCCGGTGGTGTTGCGTTGATTGTGTGATTCACCACGAACGGGATG
>Ga0210059_1010666_pt1 | contig 14151 bp, 10 predicted proteins | sample Ectturendosymbi2_FD_188042 | JGI IMG/M metagenome (GOLD analysis project Ga0210059, IMG submission 188042) | Ecteinascidia turbinata endosymbiont from Florida, USA - Sample 2 (SPAdes) (version 2) | ecosystem: Host-associated > Tunicates > Ascidians > Unclassified | place: Key West, Florida... | reverse complement strand
TTCCGCATCCGTAGAGGGTTTGAACACCTCTCTAGCTGCTGCAGCTGGCGAGTTATAACAAAAAAACCTCGAGCCAATTAATTGGCTCCGGTGGTCGTTGAAGGGAGAGTTGTTTAAGACTAGGGGTTGCAGTTTGCCCACGAAAGAAAAACATGATTTTGACTCAAAGCAACCTATGATCGATTCCACTGTTTCACAAATCTTCCATCATTGACGTTCGAATCATGACGTATTGCCGACAAAAACGTTTGCCGTTTCGGCAACCAAAAAGTTCATATACCTCTCGGTCGATAGCCACGTTAATACCAAGGAACATCTGTGCGTGCGCCAATGCAGCTCTGCAACTTTTCGATATAACGACGTCAATTTTTACAAAACCTTTACAATTTTGAATTAGTAAAACTTAAAACGAGTTATGGTTTGCATAAAAACGTTTAAAACTCGGAGCAATTTTTAAAGCTTGCGATTTTTGCTTGGGTTTTACTACTAACGGCCAGCTTGGAATCGCTCATTTTTCACTGTACAGTTTTCAAATACTTTCAAACTATTTCAACTATAGGCAGTTCCGCATAAAAAATGGCAGTCTGTTCGAGAAACACAAACTTGGTGTGAAAACCCAGCCGGTTTTAATTTTGAAAATACTTTATTCATCCAAAAAAATGCGTAGAAGTGTAGAAGCACTTTCGTATGGTTTATGTTGGTTTTATTTTACGTTCTTATCGTCGACAGAAGTAATCCCCTATTAAACCACACCATCCAAATCAGTTAAGTTAAGTGGAATACGTCATTGATGATGGATTTGGGACGACTATACACTTAGGTTTGAAATGTCCAAAAAGCTAGCACAACCCTTCGGAAGTCCCACGAAATGCGGACGCTTTTTAACGATCATTTGAGACTACAGTTTGATACATTGAAGTCGCTATAAGAAAAAGTAGTTGCCCTTTAACCTCAGTTATATTCTTTGCAGCATCGATTCAACTGCTCTTTTTCGATGTAAGGTGGTGTGAAAAGAGCAGCTGTTTTTAAGAAACATCTGTGTGAATATAACGTCATAGGGTCAGGAGTGCAAATAATAACGTTCTATGCAAATACCATGTTAAATCTCTTATCTCACTATTGAAGACGATGTTACTGTATTCGCTACAACAATGAAGGTATTAAAATGTCCGCCATTCGGCGAATTCAGTAGTGCTCCACTGACGCACCGAAACTGCAAGCATGCTCTAATTTGAAAGAACGATTAGTCATTATCCTTCAGTTTAAAAAAGCAATCGTAGTCAAACTGTTTCAAAGCCGAAAGGAGAAGAGAAAAAAAAGTTCCTAGATTTAAATGTATAACTCGCTTCCTTTATCTTTTGGTCACAGACTGTGAACGTGATTGAAACCTCCGTTTACACAGTCTCACAGACAGCGCAACAACTTGAAGTGATCCAACTCTAAATTAACGTACATTTCACAGTAATCTTTGAAATGTGTTTTGCTTGCACTGCAATCAGTTGCATAAATGTTCTTTCTTTTGAGGCAAAGTGCGTAGTAAAAAGAAACAAAAGCATATGTCGTAGAACAATATAAATGATTCGTCATGCAGCTTATTATTTGCGTAAGGTCGAGTTTAGGAACTATGAGGATAAAAAATGTTTATCAAGATTCTAATTTTTCTCTCAAGAAAAAAACTTCAGCCACGCAACTCTAAAGCAACTATCTTACCTGACGTCTAAGAGAAACGTGCCCCCACGACTTGCAAGGCTGGGGTCTGCGCACGAGCAGCAGACACCGAAGCTTGAGTTCGTGCTTTTGCTAGTCTGTAGGCTGCAATGTCTGCAGCAGTGAGTGCAGGTCTACTCGGATCATTGCCCATAACGCAAACCAATATTTTCCGGATTACAAATGCAATGTTTTTCTTAAAGATTCTGCCCAAAAGAATATAAGACAGTATTATACGGTACGTTAATGTGTAGATATTTTTAAAAAATATCCCTGGTGAAGCAGTGGCTGCAAAAATCAGTGAGCATTTATCAATTTAATCTAACGTTTGCACCCTTCAGTTCGTTTGCACTTTTCTTTGGCAGATACCTTTTTGAGACATAATTATTACGTTTGTATGCATCAAAAATAGTTATTTCATTTTTTAATAACGTAAGAAATCACTTTCATACAGCAAAAGGCATGCAGCAAAATTCAATAGTCGTGGAACCGCTGAAATTGCCTCAGTGTAAAACAGGAACTCACCACATGTATATACTGTTTACAAATGTGTGTGTGTACAACATACATGAACATTTTCCAGCATTTCCATAGAAAAAACACCTTAAGTAAGCAATAAACCAGCAGATGGATTAACAACAGAAACAAAATAAAAAATTTGCTAAAAAAAAATTGATGTATTCTAAAAGTGTTGCGAATGAATTGGAATAAGAACTGAATAATATCACTTTAAGTTTTACAAGAGACTGCAAAAAAGGATGAAAACTTTTTGTTCAGTATTACGCAAACTTAACAAAGAATAAACAGCATCGCATTTCGATTTCATTCAAATGCTGATGTTATTTCTTCTGGTTCACATGTCAACCACCAGGAATGTACAGTATTCGCGACAAAAAGAAATGACCTTTTTACAATCATTAACACTTTTCATGAAAGGAATGGAAAGCAGACAAGAAATGCTTGAGCAAAGATATATCCGAGCATCTGCGTAGTGCGTTGTGCTGAATATGTAAGCAGTGTTTATTGTTTAAGAGGCGCAGGGCCCGCAATCATTATACCGAAGCCTCAATATATGCCGCTATGCTCAGTCTAACCAACTTAAATCGTTTTTATAAAATTTTGACTGGCATCATTTAAATGTTGAAAAGAAAATTCTACGTTTTTATGTAAAATCAGCATAGAAATATTTTAAAATATTTTAGATATCTATCATAGAGATTGTTTTGCTTTTGTTGTCCGTTACACGTCTGTGTGCTTGACACTGCGCAAACTCATGAAGACCAGAGTTATTACAGGTCATATGAATGTTAATGTCAGTGTTAAGCAATAGGCCGCTACCAGTGGCTGGGCAACCGGCCAATTTCCCCCATTATGTTCAACAACATGTTTAGTTATCAGGCACAAAAACAAGCTACAATCATTTTTCCAACCCGCACGAAAATATCAGCTTGTTGCGGCCCTGATAAGCGATAAACAATCATCTGAAGCTGTTTTAAAATCAGCAGTGCTAATTAAATTTCAGTGGTCTTCAATCCAAATCTTGCTCACAATGCCACGCATTGCACACAAAGCAATTCCGCTTGGAAACGACTTCAGTGATCGCGTGTTGCTTTTGAAGAGAATTTTTCTTTTGAAAAAACTTTGCTTTGAAAATAACTTTGCAGCAAAGAAACACAAAAAGGCTTACTAAAAAAAAAACAAAAGTTTTTGCAATCGGACAAATACAAACATTTCTGACAGGAATGAACAAAGCTTTTTTTGTAATCGCACAAAATTAATATAAAAACAAGGCAGTCACAGCTCGTTTTGGTGTGGTACTCTCGTGCTGCAGGACTTCAACTTTTGAAAGCAGCTGCTACACGTGCAGAAATGTGCCATCGCACACCTCACGTTGTCTCGCAGCATCATGTACACGAAAGTGCTTTCGGACTCAACGTGTTAAGACTGCCTGTGTGATCCTCTTCAACATGCAGGCAAATCATTTGGGAAAAGATTATATTTAGTGGCAACAAGGACTGTACTGTACCATGTCAAATAACTGCGAAAATTCAGAAAAAGCTTCAGAGCTCATTGCTTTTTCTGGCCAACTGTATTGGATGCAATCGTGTAGTTTCTTCTCAGTGGTTACTTTCTCCGATGGACCAGTAGGGAGCTTTGTGAAGTAAACCACATATCTGTGACCTCATTATTTAGTTTACTTTAAACTTTTTGTTGAACGAAGATTTTCTCGAATACTCTAAATTGCCTCATGACTAGGGCAACCAAAAGTCAATGAAGTCAAAAATTTTCTGCCTTTTTCAAAGTTTATGAAACGTCCACAACCAAATTTCACGCTCATACCATGAGCGACTCCAGAGGTATAAAGTCAAAAAAAGTCAAAATTTGTCATAAGGTCAAAATTCATCGTTTGGTCAAAATTGTCTTGCAGCACAGTTTTTATCTCTTCATCGATATTTTATTGAAATTACAACAACAGATATTGACATGCTTTTGCAAGTTTAGTTGCAATTCTGTAATAACAGTGTTTTTTTGCGACTTCTGGCATAACATTGTTGTTTTGCACTCCACTGGAGGATTGAATATTATGTAGGCCTAGGCTATGCGTAGTAAGGCAAGAAAGAAACGTAGTCTCACAGTACTTGTTTTGATAAATGCTCAATCCATTATGCGTAAATATTGCTTCAATTTTATGTTCTCAGGTTAGACTCTACTGTAGTTATTGATAACGTACTTATCAATATATCTTCCCTAAGGTTAAACAAGCAAATATTTCGAAGTTTAGCGCATGAATATACTTCTGAGTTAACCACAACGCACAAGACTTAATTAATTTGCAATTGTAAATTCGGGAAATTTATAGGTCAAAATAAAGTCAGAATTTTGTGTTTTTAGGTCAAAAAATTAGTTGCCGCACTCATGACTGTTTATATGAATTATCAGAGATTCTACTAATTAATTGGAGTAATGTTTTTAGGAGGTGAAGTTTATATGCAAAACTTAAAATATGCTGTTTCTGTAGTAAATCAGCTCTTCAAAGAGAATACACTTGCTTTGTAGTATCACCTTCTGCTGAGAAAAGCTAACTTACAAGTTCTCAAAGTGAGGTCAGCTGACCTTAACGGTTAAGATTTTGCATTTTTTCGAAACAGGGCCTCGCGAATTGTTAGTTATAATCAAGATAAGCACAGCAATGTTTTCTTAGAAGTACATACTATTTTTACTGAAGAATAAGAGAGAGAGCTCCATTCTGCAACAGGTTTGCAAAGGTTCATGCAGTTGCGATTTGTTTGCAGAATGCACACTTTTCACTTCTAACAACTGCGTCAACAGTGATCAGCGCTGTGCAATGTTGACCTAAAGTTCAAGGGCGGATCCAGCCAGTAACGTTAGAGGGGTGGCGAGGGTGGCGATTTGGTAGTTGAGTCTTATTACGGGCTCACTACTGTGAGAGAGCTTGACCTTATAATTTTATAACTGCATTTGTATCAATACATGTAAACATGATAGTTAGTTAAGATACAGCAATAACAATGCTACAGGAAATGCGAATATAAACCAAGAGCTTCAACAGTTTTTGAGTTTAACCTACGAGAAACTCCTTAAAAATCAAAGTGCGCCTAAAACTGCAAAGCTGTGAAATCCAATTGCTTACAACAACAAAACACTTGATTGGCATACTGTTGGTTTTCGCTTTCAGCAACAGCACTGTGTCGGTTCACCGCAGTTTTTACAAAGACTTGGTGAGCTACTTCGAATGCTTCAACTCGTCTTATACGTTAGGATTTAAGCTGCTTCCCGCTCACGCAAATGAACGTCTTTAGATGCACGTAAGTTTGCAGTATGCACCCCGAATCCATGTTTAGCGTTTTTAATTATCAACCCGCTTTTGCAATACTGTAGAAAAATTATATTGAAGGTGGATTTAAATAACTTTCTCTCTATGCAAAAGGTTTTCTAAGATTAACACATTTTACAAACATTCATGTTATTGGAAAAGCAAGGCTTTGTGACGTAAGTTTGACTTCCAGCTTTATTTTTTGGAAATCATTATTTCGGGAAGCGAACCTTTTACGGTTGCATGAAACTTCAAGCACATAAACATTATCAACGCAAATATTTTAAGTGCATTTTACTTTTATTAACTGATTTCAGATACCTAGTGCGATATGTGTGGTGCAGTTGTTGCGACAAGTGTACTCAGCTTGATTATACAGCATCAACTTTATTTTCAAGCACATAAAATGAATATTTCAAGCCAAAATTTTGTGCCATTGCTCATAAAAATATATTTAGCCGAAATTAAAAGATACTCGCTAGAGAATGTAACTATCGTTCCCATCATTTTTGATCTTTTGGAGCCGTCCCCACATAAATGAGTGGGCCCAAAAATTAGAAGCGAGCAGAGAGAATTTTAGGCTGCGTCGGAATCACAAACGTCCAGAATCCACAGGCAGCCTTTCTCTCAAATATCACATAAATATCGGCTTTTTTGACTGAATATTCTGTTCAGAACTGTTAAAGCTGACCGTTATAAACAGGAACAAAAATCTTGTCGAGAAGTTTGCGAACGAAGCCTTTGTTAAACACTCCAGATGAAATCTGCAAACATGTTTCATTGTTTCCGGTGTACCTTTCTACGTAGGTTTCAATACGTCATAGTAATTTCGGGCTCTCCCTGTTGGTGACTTCTGCTTTGCTTTTAAATGCCATTCGCCGTGATAAAAACTTGATGGAACCTGGTTTAAAGGTTTCATTATATTACAGATAATGCTTCATTTTGTTACAAAGAATGAATACAAAAGTTTTATTGAAGTGGTCCTGTTGACTTGTGGGACAATATATTCACTGTAGGATATGCCCAACAAACGAAACTTGCATAAGATAACGCATGAGGTACTTTTTTATTTATTTTTATAGTTATTTTCTGTGTATGTGTGATCTTAGACTCAAGGTGCACACCACATGGGTTAATTGTAATGCACAAAAAGCACAAAACTCTGTACTGACTGCACAGCAAAGAGGTGTTGATACAAACACGCAATCAAAACAAAAAGGTCAAAGTCAGACGCAACGCGTTACGGATTATTGCAATCTATCTTTATCATAAAAATGCGTTACTAATGGGTAAGAAACGATGTCCTGTGAATGAATATCTTTTGTCTTTGAGCTAAACAATGCAAGTACATTTGGTTTACGTTTCAATGAAAATTGTCAGTACATTAGACATCCCGCCGTATGCCGTTATCTTCTAGAAGCCAACGGTAGAATATATTTTATTTTTACTGAGCCAATATTGAATTTCTGCCACTACACGTGGATTTTATTCAAACATTGTCAATGCCAAAATCCTCATATGTTTGTTATTATAAGTAAGTTGCTTTTGTTGTAAAATTCTACAGTTTCGGCGAATAAGAAAGGCCATTAGACCAGTCAAATGTTGGCTAACAAAAGTTTTTAGTCTGAAATCATAAGATATAGCAACTTCGTGAATGTCTATAAATGACCAAACATCTTTCCATCACAAGTGATAGATGGGCATAAAAGGATTTTTCTGTCGAAGAAACTGTAGTTTGGATTGATGTTAAGGTATTAGCATGTGTGCCAATGACATAGTAAGATAATTCACCTAAATTTCCAATAAAGGTATGTTTTTGATCTCATTCGATGTAAATCATTATTAAGCATTATAAAACCAATAGAATGTGCATATATCTTCTAGAGTGCTGGCTTAAGTTTGTAAGCGCTGAGAATAGGCTAGGTATTTTGAATAGAAGCAAAGATAGTATACAGTGCTTGCTTTAAAATATCAACTGTTACCGGAATTGTTGTGGAATGATAGACCGGTAATGGGCCATCTATACATACAAAAAGTAGCAATATAATTTGTTTACTCCAACCACTGATATCTGTTGTTGGAAACCAATTGAGTTTCCTCTTGTTAAAGTTACAAAGTAACCAAGTATCAAAAGAGAAAAGTATAAATCTTTGGTCACATCTTTCGATGAACGACCATTCTTCAGCATTTTCATTTTCTAGGTCTGTTATTTAGCAGAAGGTTGACTGTCCTAAATGATAGTACAAAATTTATAAGTTCACGTTTTTATTACAAGTTATCTAGGAGCTGTAAAATTAAATCAACAATGAATAACATACACATAACACAAACATTCTAAACAATCTCTGTTATGATAGAGAAATCACTACTAAAAACTTATCGGTTTAAGAATATTCTCCTTTGGTTGCTAAGAATATTCATCTCAATAAAGTCTATTCACTAATGAATATTATAATTGTAGTTGACATTCAGGAACATCGTTTATGCTCCTTTATCGGTCAAGAACATCTTTTCGTTATAGGTGTTCAATATGGATGATGACAACGAGGTCGATGGAATAATGAAGAGGTGCCTTAAAGTTACCTTAATTCGGTATTATAGGTATGATATCCGTAGATATCATAGGAATTGGCAAGTTGAGGTAAGACAGTAGTCTTTTACAGCCACATGACATCAGTGTCGTATTTATCAGACTAAAAAATCTATCATCTCCTCTCATTCAATCGTCCATAGTCATCTTCATCAGTGCACTTATTTTTATCATCGAATCGTACATTATTTACTTCATACACTTACTTCCCCTTCAGAGATATCACATAGTATGGCTTATAGCCTTGCTGTCTCTGGTAGAGATTTCACATAGTCTAAAGCTTTATAATCGTATTATATGACAGACTTCAACAATCTCCATAATGCCATCACCACAGATTATTTTGGGCTTCATATGCACATAGCGCTTAATATTAAATTCAATAATCACATAGAATATTCAGTTCCGGTCATTTTTAATTTACTTGTCGTCGTATTCGTATTGCTCAAACAATTTTTCGCTTGATATCCTGTCTGTCTACAACAATAACAGAGTCTCATTCTAAATCGGACTTTCTTCCTAATATCATGGGTATGAAGGCCATGATACTTAGTGTGTTTATTTTTCATATTTCCATTTCTCCTGTAAGGGAACGTGGTTCCACTAGAACAGCATTCCTTCCATATTTTCGGTATTTTCTGCAACATTTCGGCGATGCTCATCTCAGCGATTGGTACGTAGTAGGTTGTGGGCATTTTATTTCGTAAAATTTCTTTTACTAAAAGTGATATAAACTGGTTTTTAGTTATTTCATCAACAGTCAATAGAGCTTCGTGAATTGGTGCTTCTATCTCGGCAGCTGGGTTGTCTTTCCAGTCATGTTTGTTATTTTCTATTGCTTTTTGTAGCAATATAGTTTTATGTCTATCTGACAGTTTATAAATTATTGTAATCCATTGGAAGAAGGGTATCAATGGGTCACCATCTTCTTCCTCGATGGCTCTGTGAAGTTTTATAAGAGCCACATTTTTAGCTTACGTGTGGTATTTCATGAGTGTAATTATCAGTTAGAGTTTCCGTTTAGGGGGTACATTTGGAAAAGTTTTAAGAAAAACTTGAGTGATGTTCATCCATTCAATCTCATTCCCAGGTTGCAAGAAATTCCATTTTTTAATAATTTGAATGCTTGTTGCACGTAATCCAGTTCTTGAAATTCAGCTTCTGTCATTGCATTTTCCTCATTCTTATCAAAGATTAAGGTTGGTTTTGAGGGTATGCGCAATGTGAGTTTTTTACTCCGTTTATTTGCGTTCATTATTGTTTTAATAATATTTCTACAAATTCTATTGGAATATCTAAAAAGGAAACAATAATAAACGATATAATTCTAGATTTATAATTCTACTTTAAGTGTTTCAATGCTAATTTTTAATGTAGTGCACTCTTAACTATATATCATGAAATAACATAACAATCGCTCGTGTGAAATGTAAACACATTTCTCACTCTCTCTATATTTCAAATAGACAAAATACTGATGCAAAAAAGGTAAGTCAACATTGTCGTCTTCTGAGGAATCTAATTGAAAGTTATCAGATCTTTCGACATCATCCTTGAAGTATATATTGAATTGTTTTTCATCATCCCCTCTGCAATTTTCAATTTGATCCTTTTTCAACAGCACTTCGGCATTTTGTGTCAATTGATAGTTGTCTTGTCCTCGTCGATTAAAGGACAATTTGGCCTTTTCTCTTTTAGCTGTCTGGTTTTTATTATTACAAAATTTAGCAGTATGTCCCAAATAATTACATTGATAACATCTGATTTGGGAAGAATCTTGTATACAATTCATATTGGGTATATCCCGTAGTCTTCGTGCTGGTAGTTTATTAGAGTTATATTTTTAACCTTCTGCAATGCAGTAGAAACGTCTTGCAATTGTGTGAGATTTGTTGAAATTTTTCTTGATACGAAAGTGTTTGTTCACAAACTTTCTTTGAGACATTATTATCTGAAGTTTGCTTAGCCTCTTTGATGTTTAGGACGTGATAATCTTTTGCAGTTTCACTATGCACAGGTTTCATAGGTATAGCAGCATGTTTCCATAATTCATTAAGTTGAGTAGGTATTTTTCGTATGGGTGTTTGATGAATTTGCATGTAATAAGCAGGTGCAATTTTACGTTTTAACAGATCTCTTAATGAACTTTCCAAAAATTTGTTTCCACTTATTTCTTCCAAAGATAATTGAGCTTTTTGCAAAGCTCTTCTTAAATCGTTTGCGGGGCTATGTTTCCAATCAAACTGTTGTTGAGACATAGTGTGTTCTAATTTTTTATATTTTTGTCGATCTGTTAAATCATATGCATCTTTGAGCCAATTAAAGAAGCTCGTTAAGGCTTCATAGATTGGATCTTTTGATTTTCTATGAAGTTGGGCTAGGGCTTCATCTCCTTGTCGATTTTATTCATTATGTCGCTATTTGATTACTTGTGATATTACGATATATCCTGTTAGAATAGTTTCTAGAGAAAAACATATATTAGAACATCATGAAAGCAGACAAAGACCCATATATAAAATAAACATAAACACAAAGTATCTTGCTTAAGGACGTATAGGAACCACATTATTATGTATAGTAGAGTTAGAAGAGGCACATATCTGATAAACTCCATAAACTGTGGTTGAGCCAATTGTCATTAAATTATTCACTATATTTGAAAGCATAGGTGAAAAATTCCTGTAACACTTTCAGATTCCCATTCATCTAGTTCGTTTACTCTTTCCCAATCAATTGCAAGTTGAGTAGTAGTGAAAATCGTAGTTGTGACAACTTCTGTTATTTCGGCAGGACTATTAGTCAGTATTTGTTCCTTGGTAGTGTTTGTGGTGGTCTGTGTTGTGGTTAACTCCTAAGTAGTGGTGGTAGGATCAACAATCCTAAATTTAGGAGAGCTGATGATTTTTCCGTTACGGAACTGTTGTTGATAAATGATATCTTGATGCAGATCAGTAATTGTATCCAAAGTTGATAAGGATTGTTGAATAATTTTTAAGATATAGTAACGTCCCAAGTCCCTTCTTTATGTCCGAACATGATGTTTTATAATTGATCTTATCGATGATTGACTCCTTTCCGCAGTATTAGCTTTGTTACTTAATGCCGTCATTGTTTGAGATAGACGTATATGATCATTTTCATCAGTAATTGATTCCAGTTGATCCATCACACGTAAAAGTAACAAATCAAAATGTCGTACTTTCATTTGATAATGCTCATAATTCTGTACCAATTCCATAGTGAAGTTATTCTGTTGGTCAAACTGCAATAATATTTGCTGGGTTTGATTTCCCAATAAGAAAAATTAAACTGTCTCGGCACGTAAATAGGATTCCCATTAGCTGAATGCATAGAATGCAGAGAGAACCATTTAGTATTAAAAAGTTCAGAAAATTGCCCTGTCTGAACCAATTTCTTATAATATCGAAATATATCATGTTGGGGTTCCAACTCTTGAAAATATGCTTTGCAAAAAGGCTCATATTGTAACCGATCTCCCCAATTCGTAACATTCGTAAAGGATTGTAATAATATTTTTTCTAATCTGCCCAATGTGGGTGTGCAATAAGTGTGGTGTTCATCATCTGAACATTGTGCTGGGTTACGATGATATGTCCAACATTGAGTCGAGGTTCTTGGTTCTAAAGTGACAGTGCTTTCCCAAGTCACGTCAGTCCAAGGTTCTTTCTGTCCACTGATTATTTTCACAATGTGTGTGTGAATGCCAATACGAAAAAATAGAACTTTTCGGTCTTAGGGAAGGAGGCATGAAATAGTATTTATTATAAGTTATGACAGTAGGTGCTTCATCAAGTATCCGCAAAACAGTCACTACCAAAAGTTTAAGACCACTCCCAATTTTAAAACAAAATTGACAAAACTTAATTCAAAACTTCACAAAAGCTGGTTTATTCTCAATAATTTTTTGTTTTCACACAAAATTCACATTTTAATTGTCCTTTTAATGCTGTATCCACCAAATTTACAGTATTTTGAGCCAAAAGTTAGTATTTTGTTGATCCCCCTCCGTTTTTTATCACTTCTTGCAGGCGCCGTGGCATACTGCGCACAAGATTTCTGCAGAATTCTTGGGAGATTTCTTTCACCCACACTTCTTTGATCACTTTCACAAGGTCCTTAGCACTTGATGGATGTTTCTCGGCAAATTTATTCTTCATATTAGTCCACAGATTCTGGATAGGGTTGAGGTCAGGACTGTTCCCCGGCCAATCCAGAACCTTGATTCGGTTCTCAGCCAGAAAAGTCTTGGCAACTTTCGATCGATGGCAAGGAGCGCCATCTTGCATGAAGATAGTACAGTTATGCACTGCCATATGAATTTTCAGCTTTTCTGCCAGCAATTCAACGTAACGAGGGCCGTTCATGGTTGTTCCAGGTGGCAAAAAGGAGATCCCAGCCACACAATGTTCAGAAATCGCACCCCAAATCATTTGACTTGGTGGATGCTTCATCGTATAAATTGTGTATTTCTCATTGAATCGCGTTCCACGTAGCCGTCGAATGTGTCTTTTCCTAACTACGAATTGTTGCAGCATAGATTCATCAGAGAACATGACTTTGCCGCACTGTGCTGGCGTCCAGTCCTGATGTTTCTTGGCAAAGGCTAACCGTTTAGCCTTCATTGCAGGCGTAAGGCGAGGTTTTTATGCAGGCTTGTAGGATTTTAGGGCAAATTCCCGTCAAAGGCGTCGGGAAACAGTCATGCGGCCAACAGTAACCCCTTTTTCCAGCAAAGCAGCTCGAACTTTGTTAATAGAACTCAGTGGTGACCTCGTAACTATCCTTTTCATGAGGTGGTCATCTCTGACCGTGGTTTTTCTTGGTCTTCCTTTCCTATGCAAATCCTTGTAGGAGCCGTACTGGTTGAATTTCTTGATTCATTGATGCAGAGCAGTTTTGCTGACCTTTAATTTAGCAGCAATGTTACATTCTGATAGCCCTTCATTATGCAAAGCATCAATTTGGCCTCTTTGAACTTCACTTAGTGACTTTTTTCGAACCATTTTCACAATTTTTGAAATTCGAAAAATTCAGCACAAAACCACCAAAAATGTCTACTCTATTAACCTGTGTTGAAAAGAGATCATTTAATGAGGTAACATAGCTAAAACAATAAGTATGATGCAATCTCAAACTTGGGATGATGCAATATGATGCAATACCAAGAAATCTTATTATTTTCATGGGTGGTCTTAAACTTTTGGTAGTGACTGTATATTGTAAACGGTACGATTAGTCTTGCCAGCAGCAGAACCAACTTGCTCGCTGTTGTTTTTGCATAAAAACAAGCAACTAGAATTCTCATTCAAAGCATTCTACATAATATTCGCCTGCAGCTGTTTTTTAATCTGGTTGGAATTTTCTGTTCTATCAAATTTCAAATGGTTTTCTGCAACTTCAATAGCCTTTTAATGCATAAGATCCTGCTCATCACAACTCCTTGTTTTGAGCCAGTTGTTCTAACTACTGCTTGGCGCCATTAGCTCTCTCCGGGGCAAGTGTTGAGCAGCCATTCGATTGTCTCATCGTCCCGAACCGTCAGGCCATGCGGTCCGTGGGGAGCGTGATGTATTGGACATTGGAGGACAACATGGTCGACGGTTTGTTCTTCTGAGCCACACTCAGGCCGCAGAGGAGGGGATGTCCCATTTGTACAAACATGAGCGGAAACGCCCGCCACCGGTGCGGAGGCGGTTAAAGCCGGACCCAGGATTTTCTTGGGAGGGTCACTCCCTCATTACAACAATCACTATGAAGTGTTTCGTACCAGTGGATTAAGCCAGTGGTGTACAATCTTTACTCTACAGTATTGCAGGCTACATTACGTTTATTTTTATGAGTTACGACTGCCAGTCAGTTCAAGATACTTTTTTGCATTGTTACTGTTCTGCTTCTACGCACTAAGTCTAGGTTGCTTCCACACGTCTGCTTGGCCGCACTAAGTCTAGGTTGCTTCCACACGTCTGCTTGGCCGCACTAAGTCTAGGTTGCTTCC
>Ga0210059_1010664_pt1 | contig 14152 bp, 8 predicted proteins | sample Ectturendosymbi2_FD_188042 | JGI IMG/M metagenome (GOLD analysis project Ga0210059, IMG submission 188042) | Ecteinascidia turbinata endosymbiont from Florida, USA - Sample 2 (SPAdes) (version 2) | ecosystem: Host-associated > Tunicates > Ascidians > Unclassified | place: Key West, Florida... | reverse complement strand
TTTTGGGTGCGGTAAAAGGGGTCTGCAGCAACGAAAAGTTTGAGAAGAGAACTACTGCTCACTGGTGTCATCTTCTGCGTCATAGTCAAAGTAAGTTTTCTTTTTTCTGTTTGTGGCTTAAATGAATCCCATTGAGAATAAAAATTCCAACCATCTTGCAGCAACCCACCTTTCTCCCTGCCATGCTACATCTTTTGCGATGATTCAGCTGCAGAAGCGTCAGATACTCGCAGTCGCAGGCCCATTGTTAGCCTGGTGTCGTAAAAATCGACGGAGTTCCATATGCACAACAAAGCTCTGATATTCAAGAACGCCCCGGCTGGAATCTGTTAGTTTAAATAAATTACGGCGTTGCGTTCCATAATCGAAACTTGACTGGTTAAATACGCTGCTAATATCAATAATGCTGGTGTTTCAGTCCCATTTCCTAAGCTGACTAGGAGAGATTGATACGCGACCGAAAAAAACAAAATAAAAACAGACGACGAACTGCGTACAATTCCCGTTACAAGATATCAATACATTAGAACGTCACCAACGACTTTATTGTTTGTTTACAATCGTTGATGGCTGCATTGTCCAACCTGCGGTGACATGAATTTTCGGGCCACATTACAACGAACAAGCGTGCACAAATTGTTAGCTGAAACCGAGAAAAAGCGTACGTTAATCAGTCAGTTTACGCATCCTTGTTGCATGCTTCGTCGTTACGCAAAACTTCCTGAGAAGCATGCTCGCCAGATTCCTTTGGCAAGCAACATTAGAATCCGAAAGTATCAATATCAGTTTTTTTGGGAACATTTATAAACAAACAAAAAATCATGCCACAGAAAGCAAACCACATTAGAACAGCGTTTATTTTGTTCCCAGGCCATCTGAAACAACCATACGGTTTTCTAGTCAGATGCCCTGATAAGTAACAGGGACAAAAAAAAGAGGGAAGCAAGTCTAGACTTATTAGTGCAATCCAAGCTAGATAATGTTATTTAATTATTAAGTGTAGCATGTCATGCATTGCCAGAGCATGTCTGGAAAACAACATCTGCCTGTTCATGATGCAAAATAATTTATTGGTAGTGTTTTGGAAGTAACCTTATATTTATTTTTCAGATTTTCAATGATGATATGATTGCTCTTCTTGGTGTTTATGTTTTAATTTAGCAACAAATAGGTGATAATTTGGTATTGAACGAATTGTTGGATCTATGAAAGACCATATTCCTATTCTTGTATATGTAAATGGCTGTTGAGCTATTTTTAATCTAGTCCGAGGATTGGCATATTCAATACTTGATCGTTGTCTTGTATGATACGAATGAATATCTTCAATTTTTGTAAAAAGTTCTGTAAATTGCTTGGGAACTAATATAAATTTAATTTTATACATTAATTTACTGATTTCAAGTTTGAAGATCGGTCTATAGTAAGTATTTTGGTATCTTTGTACAATTTACATACGTCAGAGTTGAATTTGCTAAATGTCCTAATTCTTAATAATTTATTGTGAATAATATTCAAGGTATTGAGTGTAGAAAAAGATGATGAACCCCAGCTGGTGATGGCAAATCGAAGATGTGAATACACTATGCTATAATACACTGTTTTTAAGGATCTGAATGGAATATAGTGCCTGAGTTTGCAAATTATACCTGACGCTTTAGAAACGTTTTTTTTAGCCAGAGTTATATGAGGTTCCCAAATTAATCGATCATCAATTATAACTCCAAAGTACTTGACACATTCAGTTCTTGAAAGCAGGTGGTTGTTAATTTGAACATTGAAATTTGTGTTCATGTATTCGTTTTGTTGTGTAAATAGCATGTACTTGGTTTTGCTGTAATTTAAAGATAATTTATTGTACTTCAGCCAGTTGTCCATACATTCAAGTTTTTGTTGTTAATTCATGCATTGAGTTTGCTGATAGTGAAAGAGCCGTATCATCTGCAAAAAGAATGGTTTTAAAATTTGAGACTAGTGGTAAATCATTTACATGCAACAGGAACAGAAGAGGCCCTAATGTAGAGCCCTGTGGCACGCCACAGGTAAATTTAGCCATTTCAGATCTACTATCATTAATTACTACATAGTGTGAACGGTTTTCTAAATAGTTTTTTAGTAATGATAAAGTTAAACCCTTTACCCATATTGAATATCTAGTTTATGAAAAAGTGTATCATGATTGACTGTATCAAAAGCTTTGGCAAGATCCAGAAATATAGAACAAGTTACTTATCCTTTGTCTATATTTTGCGTAAGTAAATTTTGTAAATCATTAATGGCCAATTCTGTGGACAACCCTCTCCTGAAACCATATTGGCAGTCTGTCAAAAGTTTATTGTGTTCTAGGTAACTGTATAATCTATCATAAAGAAGTTTTTCAAACGTTTGTAGTTTGAGCACTTTTCATAGGAACCAGTTTTATGAATGGGAGTAATCTGAGCAGTCTTTAATGTGTCAGGGCACACTCCATTTGAGATGCAATTATTGAAAATATCGGACAAACATATAGAAATAATAGAACTAGACATTTTAATAAATGTTATAGGAACATGGTCAAGCGGAATAGCTTTCTTACTATTGAGATTCTTGATGACATGTTCAATTTCACTTGGACATGTAGGCTGCAAGAAGGAGTTATTTAAATTACACTGAAAAGATGGGGGAATTACTGTTGGTTGAGGGATTTTACTAGCTAGTGTTTTTCCAACTACAGAACAACAAGTATTGATTTTGTCTGCACTATCTTTACTACTCTTTGTCAGTGTACCATCTTCAATTTGAAGATCCTGTAGATGTACTTGTTTTTTATGCCCTTTATTCAATATGTTTTTATTGTTTCCCACATTAAGGACGAATTGTTATTACTACTTGCAATCTGCTGCATATAATAATTTACCTTTGATTTTTCAATGAGGTGATTTAACTTATTTCTATATTTTCGAAATTTAGCCCATTTGTGGTCGTCTTGAACAGACTTTTTGTGTAAATTTGTAAACAGTTTGTTTTTTGTCCTAATTGATCGAAGCAATCCTTTTGTTAGCCATGGTTTGCTTTTAATACGTTCCTGTAGTTTTGAAAGAGTTTTTAGAGGGGCATGTTTATTTAGTACATTTTCAAATGAAGCTAGCAACGTACTTAAGCTAGAATTAACATCTTCACTACTTGGCATATTGCTAAGGGGTATTTGAAGTTCACTAAGAAAATTTTCAATACTAAATTGTTGCGTATCTCTAAAAGTCACCTTAGCTGCCCTGTGGAAAGATTTAGACAGAGAAACAACACAAAATATGGGGTAATGATCACTTGTATCCCAGAGACACATGCCTGAGTATATTCTATACTTAGAGTCATTTGTATATATATGATCTAATAAAGTGTGAGTTTCTTTTGTTACTCTAGTTGGTTTATTTATAAGGTTTCTTAATCCAAAACAGTTTGTAAGATTTACAAAATCTAAAACATGATTTTTAGATGACTTCAACAGATCAATGTTAAAATCTCCCATAACATATATATATTTTTTTATTAACAGTCAATTTATGAAGGGTTTGCATAATGCTTTCTTGAAAGTGTCTACAGACAACACCAACAATGGCATTTTCTTTGTCGAGGCCAACTTCAATCCAAAGGGATTCACAACCATCAAAAGATTTCGACAAGTCATGAATGTGTTTAGCGTCTATTGTGTTTTTAATATAAGCGCCCACTCCACCTGCTTTTGTTGTTAAGCCACAGTGGAAAAAAGTGTATCCATGCATTTGATGATCAGGTAGATGGGAGTTTGTGCTATTTATTCTAGTTTCAGAGATAGTTATGATATCAGGTTCATAATATAGTTCAGATTCAGATAAGTATTGCTGTAAATTGCATAAATTTTTATTTAGACTTCTTACATTACAATGCACCATAAACAAATCTTTCGTAGTCATTTGTTTAGTGTGTTCAATGAAGTGGCCGGAGTTGGAATACTGACAGGAAATAGTGTCATTGACATAATTTTCTGCCATAGCATCATTAATGAGACTAGGTGGTATTGAGGCCTGACTTTCATTAGCATTTTCCAAATTAAATATGTCAGAGTCTGTGTTAAGAATATAAGAAAAGGGCAAATGTTGTCGCAGACAGCCCTGGCAATAGTATGGCTCTGGACGAGATGCTAACTTCTCAAAAGTTGAAATGCACCTGAAGTGGAGCCAAGAATTGTATATGTCACATGCAATACATTTTTGGTTACTTTTACATGGTTTGCCATGTACAGAGCAGGGAAATTTAACCGGCATTTTTGCATCACCTTATAATAACAGTGAAATAGTGCAACTTACTTATCTTTAATCATCACCACCTGAAAATGCTCCAAAAGATTCTGCAGCATCAACTAATTCAGCATGTAGACCAGCAAGAAACGGTACACCAAGTTCATGCCAGTTAACATCAATTTCAAGCTTAAAGAGGTCGTTTGATGATTTAACAGTGAACCATTCATTTTTGTATGAAACTTTCAGGAGACCACTTGTTACGTAGACAGATTCAACATTTTCATGCTTTCTGATATAATTGTAGAGTTTGTATCTAGTTGGTGTCAAGTCTTCACAGATACTGATTTTTGTACCTTTCAGTTTCTTTCTGTTTTTAATGAATTCTTGTCATTTTTTGTAGGAAACAAATCGTGCAATAATGCCTCTTGGGTTAGCTTTTGTCGTTTTAGGCTTCTTTCCTAGTCTGTGAACTCGTTGCAGATCGTGTGTTGTATCAATGGGAATATCAAGTTTTGCAGCTATTTCCAGAAGCTTTCTTTCTCCATCATCTACTTCACTTGCGAAGTCCTCAGGAATTCCATAAATACGAATGTTTTCTTTACGACCGTATTGATCCAATTCATCTGTTTTATGATACTCTTGATCCAAAAAGCACTTAAGTTTTTATTTTCATGTCTGAGATAGGAGTTTTCCATTTCTAGAGTGTGCACTCTTTGTTGAAACATGTTTAACTTTTGAAGAATATCGTTCACACAGTTTTTAACATCCATTATTCCAGCATGTAAATTCTCCAGAGTGATGACATCTAACTTTCTTGACATGTTTGGCGGGAGCAAATCAGACTTTTTTCAGGATCAAGAATCAGTAAATAATAAGATATTAATGAAACACTACCATTAACTTTTTGTAGGAAATTTGAAACACCTTTCTACCCCACATTTCCTGATGTGTACAGTAGAATTTGCTTGAATCGTCACCTCAAGGGAATTAGAAAAAAGTGACGAATTAGGCGAAGTGACAAATTATGCAAACAGGTGAAAACTCTTTCATAGCAGCTCGTATACTTTATCATAGTAACTCGTATACATAGTGCTTTTATTTGCAGTAAAATGCAACTTTATGACGTTATGGCTGTTTACTAAATTATACATTTAATTGCTCTACTCTATCTAGACTGCATTTAATCTCGCACGTTTGAAATCTTTTATAAACTTTACAGATTTTCTGCGTTCTCACAATGGGGAGTCGGGTCGCGCTTCGCACCTAGTGTATAAATTCAATAAACAAATAGCAACAATTCTCAAAAAAGATCCTCAATTTGTTTGAATTCCCACACGTGTTAACTGCTTAAACATCACAACCGAAATTGCAAATGACGGATTAGCCGAAAAAAACCTCAGGGATAGAAAGAGGTGACGAATTAATTAAGCGAAGTGACGAATTAGACGAACAGAAATGTACACAAAAGATAGGAATTCTGCCGGGACCGACGAAAAAGTGACGAATTAAGCGAATTGACGAATTAAACGAAGACGAATTAGACAAATTCTACTATATATCATTTGAGGCACCTTTCCACCCTTTATTTCCTGATGTGTAACAAATTTAGAACAGCCTCCCAACCGAATTTTCCTCTTGTGTACATAATTTGGGAGCGCATACCACCGATATTGCCTCATGTGTTAATCTACCAACGCTGCGAGAAACCTGAAGCTGCCTCAGGTATACCTCCCTTGGGAATGACAGCGTCTGGTGTATTTCTGCGGATTCCAATCTTTGGAGTCGGCAAGATGCGAGCAGGCTCTGTCAAGAAAATCTGGGCATGCAAGTGAGAGCGCTACTTTTTACAGTGGTTTGTCAAAACAAGGCAGTGCTAAGGCGCGCATCCAGAGAGCGATTAGTATACTCCAAGCGAAGATAGCACAGAAAGTGGTAATGACGAGATAACCATCCGGAAAAAAACTAAGAGTCTTCGCCAGCTGTCCAAACAACCACCAAATAAAATTAGAAAAACTGACAGCGCAAAGCCGGAGTGTGGCTCCAGCTTCAGATCCTGCATCAACCGACGATCTTAATGTTTCAAATGAACCGTCCACCTTTTTGTCTCAAGTAGTGCATCCCAAGATACACCAGCTGGTTCTTCCACTCAGAGAGATTTGCCTCTTATTTTGAGTTTCAGTCGAAATCGTCTCAGAGGCAGAAATGGTTATCGGTGGTCTACCGAGCCTCGAGGTCCATTGTTGGAAGACCTGCAGCCCACAACATCATTACATCGTGTACGCCCGAGCCGATTTTCCCCAGTTCTTTCTCTGGAGATACTCATGTGGATTACTTGAAGCTTTTGCTTGAACACAGCATGACAAAGGAAATTGTTGAAAAAACAAATGCCTGTATAAGAATTATCCGCGATCATGTGAAACAGCATGCCAAAGCAACTTTCAAAGACACGTGCGAAGAAGAGATTTTAGCTCTAATTGGGGTGTTGCTGTTGTCAGGTGTCAAAAAGGACAATCATGTAGCCACAGAAGAAATGTTCAAGCCCACAGTGGGAATCCCTGCGTATAGATTAGGGTTCAGCGAGAGAGGATTTTGTTTTCTTTTGCGCTGTATTGGTTTCGATGATCGTGCAACCGGGGACGAACGGCAAAAAGAGGACCCATTCGCTGCTGTGAGCCAAATTTGGGAAGTTTTCATCAACAACTGCGACCAACGCTATTATCCAGGAGAAAATATCACAATAGATGAGCAGCTGCTGGCATTTAGAGGTCGATGTGGTTTTCGGATGTATATACCGAACAAGCCGGCAAAGTATGGCATGAAAATCATGGTGATCTATGATTCTAAAAGCAGTTACATGCTGAATACCATACTTGGGAAAGAAGACAAAACCACCAGATGCTGTTGCTTTAGGACATTACGTGACTATGGAGTTGTGCAAGCCGTATTTCGGTAGCAAAAGAAACATAAGTGGTGATAATTGGTTCACATCAGTGCCACTGGTGAATAAATTGCTGGAAAAAGGATTAACGTACGTTGGCAATATTCGGAAAAATAAATGCGAAATTCCTGAAAAAATGACAAACAAAAACAAATTGAAACCTTGGCAGTGTACACTTCTTTATGATAACAGCACCACTCTGCTAACCCGGTGTTGCCCAAACAAGTCATCAGAAAACTTGTTACCTCCTTTCATCAATGCATGGACAAGCTGATGATCATGAAAAGGGAAAGTCGGAAATAATTATGTATTACAACAAGACAAAATGAGGGGTGGACACTTTTGATCAAATCTGCTCCAACAATTCCTGCAGCAGAATGAATAAAAGATGAATCAAGGAAAAAAAACACAAACGCGTCGGAGGTTCATGAAAGAACTCGCACTTGAGATGATACGGCTATGTGCAGAGAGGAGGATTGCTTAGCCAAAACTTCCATTGGGCGTCAGAGAAGCTGTGAAAATGACGTTTCCACAACTCGCGATCGTTTCAATATCACCAGGACCCGAACAACTGTCAAAGCACAAGAGGTGCAGGATTTGCCCTTACAGCAAAGACAGGAAGACCAAAGAAGTCTGCACTGACTGCAATCCTGCAGGTAAGACAAGTTGCAAGCTTTTATTCACAAAATGGCATTTGTGTAGTTTTATTTATGTTAATTGCAAACAATCGTGTTTGGCTTGTTAAGAAGACTTACAAGCGTTGTTGTGATTTTTTACAGTCAGAAAACATTTTTTAAGATTTAATTGCTTTTTAGTGCCGAGCGTTGCTTCTGATTAGACTGCACACCAAACCATGTTACAAAAATTGCAAAAAAAGTTGTACAGCAAATTTAATTTGAGCTGCAACATGTTTTTTGATAGATATAACATTGGATGATGGATTTTGAGAAGAGGAGACCTACACCCTGACTTAATATGAAGAAGAAACGGATCTCGAACGCTTATGACGTTTGTTACGGACGAACAAAAATTACCCCCTAAAAAACAGTTGGAGGGGGGAACATTGTATAAAATTTGTATGCAATCTGTGTTTCGTTATGTAGATACGATTTTGTTGTGAATTTGATTAAAAATGGGCGTCAGGACTTCAAAAATAGTTTGACTGGAAATAATGGGGGCCTCGTGACCCCAGCAGCCGTGATCAAACTTTGGGTTGCATAATACCCATGGTTTCCCGACTCGTAAAGTTTTTTATGGTTACCTGAGCAGGGTTAAATGTAACAAGATTGGCTTAGTGTGGCGGACTGGAGATGTCGCCGGATGCGAATAAAGTTGTCACCAGTAGATGGTGCCCAAAAGTAACAAGTCACTGTGATAGAAACCACCAGCAAAATTTTGAAATTATCTTGTCCCAACATAAGAATAGTGAAATCTAATGTCAGTATAGTGATTTCTATTGCTGCAGGTTGGTTTCATGTCAATTTTATGCCACGAATTAACATCTTCGTCTTTTGCTCGCATCAGTAGCTCCGGCCGATACAGATATTTGTAACATTATGTATCATCAGCACAAAGTTTAGGAGTTGCAAAAAGAAGGGGCACTAGCGATGAGCCCTGGGGTATCCCCAGAGTTACCTCTCAGGTAGTTGACCTGCATTCCCTGACAACACTATACTGCTGTCTGTCTTGCAAATAATGAGTAAGAATTGCCCCTGCATTTGTCTGGCTGAGAAAAAAATGGCCGAGTTTTCTACCCCGAAATTCCAGATAGCTCTGATCAAGTTTTTTTCAAAACAACTTGAAATGAATCCAGTCAAAAAAGGGAGAGATTCCCATGGAATATTTTTATATCGGAGTAGTTACTGTTGATCTACTACGAGGATATTTGCAGTGTTATCTATTTCAAGATAGTTCATTCTTGTTCTCTTTAGAGCACTACATTCGCTTCAACGTGATAATGGATCGAGCGGCAAACGGCAAGTAACATTCTATGTGCATGTAAAGTTTGCTTGGCCGCGCTAATGATGTTTGCGAAAACGTTTGCGAGAACATTTGCGAATAAACTGTGTAGTTATAAAAATCGACTGAATCCGACTCTGGAGAGGAAACCAATTTTATAATTTTTTTTGCAAATACTGTATCAATTTTTTTGAACGGTTATTAATTTGTTCACTGGAAATTTTTGTTGTTTTTCATTTTGCAAACACTCATATCCGAGTCAGTACGCGAGGGTATAAAAAACATTAAAAGGAAGCTTTCCTCTGTCTTGTCTTGATTACCAATCCAGCGCAGATTGCAAATCCGATGAAACGAATTTTACATACTTGCCATCAGTGGCGTAACTAGAGGTTTGAGTCAAGGGTGGAAAAGCTTAGCTGAAGGGGGCCCATTGGTCATCGTAGAGGGGCCCACTATACAAAACTCAGAAAAAAGTTAAGAAATGATAGTGAATCTTTGGATGTCGTGGATGTCCATACTAGACAAAATACGAAAACACTCCGCAAAACGCAAAAGCAACAAATTAACGAATGCTAATTATCGAAATGTTAACCAAAGGGGCCCAATTTTTATATTTAGCTTGCCTGGGGGGGCGGCTCGCTCCCTTGCCCCCCGTCAGTTAAGCCACTGCTTGTTATGAGCCATTAAAGGCAGTTGTTTTAATCAACCATTGAATCGCTATTAATTATAGTTTCCTAACAAAAAGAAAATAATGTACAAATCTATGGTACTGAAATGCAGTTTCCAAAGTAACATTACACAAGAAACGTGGGCAAAGAAAAGTTAAACTGCTGATCACGCATGAAAAATTTGCAGAAATCAGCAAAAGGTAATCTGAAAAACATTTCACAACCAAACAATAGCAAGAAAAACAAACCAATACATATTGAAATAAAGAAAAATAACAAAAGTACGATAATAAAATAATTTTCACGTGCTTTTCAAACGCAAAACCATCTTCAACACAACCACATGCAAAAAGTAATTTGTTTTTTTCCTTTTTGTGAAAAACAAAGTTCGTTTCAGATTTTATGATTTAGCTTCAGTCTGCAGTCAACGCATAAACGATGTTCAATGTTTGACTAACGCAAGACTTGCGCATCGAGCAAATTTCTAATGAAAACTTTTGGATGATTCCAAGCTTGACAGTAAAGGAAATATTCACAAGTATTGTTCAACAAATTTGCTATAATAATACTTACGAGGTTTTAAACAACAATCGGCGAAGCAGCTAGAACTCCAGCAGCACAAGTAAAAATAGCTCTTTCAGATAAAGCTGCCAGGTGGGTAAGCACTTAAAAACGGCCGAAGTTCCAACTGTGCTGAATCATCAGTTTAAGCAACGTAGGACCTCAAGATGTTGCATTGGACATGCTTAGTGGCAGCAAGCAACGAAACAAGAAAGCGTACTTGAGCATGGTTAAAAAGTTACCGATGTAAAGACTAAATCAGCGTCTCCCACTCTTTTTGATCTCGCGTGCCCATTCGAAAATATTACATGAGCGCTCGGTCCCAGGCATTACCTATAACTCCAAGGATGTTCTAATAACAACGGACAAGATACAAACACGATCATTTCACATGTTAGATTCACTGTATTTAGATTCTTATGCAAACATCAGCACATGTGTTAATGAATGGGACGACTGAACTTGCATCTGTGCAAAATAGTCTTGAAATTGTTGAAGTGTTTGTGAGAGTCAATCTCATGTCATCCTCAACGTCCGATATATTCCTTAATTTTGTTTTAATAAGGGACAAGGGCAGAAAATATATCCTCACAAAGGTATTAAGTTTGGGTATGATTGCTGCGTAGTACATCAGAACTGCATCAGAGATTTTCCAGAGAACATCTGACGTGCTTTACAATCATGTCGCAGTTCCAAAAACTGATCTTGCAGTTCGTCAGGGACATTCTCGATAGAACAGTTACTGGAGAAAAGGCTTTTCACAGTAACTGCTTCGCATCTAATGAGTTCAGGGAAGTACCGTTGCACATCTTCAAGGCTTTTAAGGTGCTTAGAATTTTCTACTTTTGGTAACTGATCTAGTATACTTTTTGGTTCGTCGAAAACACTGCACAATTTCTCAAACATGGCAACGTTCCACAGGCTTGCTTATCTAAGTCCAGTTTTGCAGCCTAAAAAATCTGAGAATGCGAGTCTCCTTCCTTTGCAGTTTCACATTAGCTTGAATCTTATTTTTGATATGCACAGTTCTAAAAATCTGAGCCTTAAGCAAACTATTGAGGCTGCTGTTTTCGGTCCATAGCCACTCCTCCGCAAACCACCGGTCGGGAACCGCTGGACTAGACACCATGTTACTATGTTCTATTTCTCGTCAGGTCCGTACATACGGGGTCATTCGGGTGCAGTGCACCCCAAAATTTTTGACCCCGTAAAAATTTGTTTTAAACATGGAAATTAACACATAAATCTGGCCCACCTAAACATGCACTTTGTCCTCAAACCTTAAAAGTTGGCGATTTTTTTAAATCATGAAAGGCCTTGATCTCTTCATAAATGTGATTGAACATTAGCTAAAGATATAAAACAGACGATGGCGAAAAGTGAGACGTCCTTTGCTTGACAACGACTTATTCCTGTCTAAATCGACCATGTTTTTCTCTTTCGATGTGGTTAAGAACTGAAATTTCACCACTGTTGGTTACCCACCTGAAAAAATACACGATTGGAATACCTTTGAAAAAGTCCTTCCGAGACGCCCATGAACCGCACCGTGATCGCAACTTGTTCACGCATTGCATGTGGACCTAATGCATAGGGTGAAATTATGCAGTTGATCCAAGCACGACTGCATTTTCCTTTCCAAGCCAGCATTTTTCGCAGAAGGAAACAGGCTTACGTCAGGGTCACGGCTGCCTGCATGCGCTGACGCTGCTTCTCGAGATCACGCATTGCACGGTTCCGATTCACTTTATTCATATCAAAGAACACTTTAAAAACAAAGAGGCAGGAAGAGGAAAGTAAAACTAATACTCGAAAGAAACAAACTGCACGATGCTAGATTGGGGGCCGGAGTAACGTAAGGGTCGCCGCTTTCGACTTCTTAAGACCGCAACAAGCACCAGTTCCATTCGCTGTGCGAGGTGAGGCGTTGTGACGTAAGAAAAAGTCAACTAAAGGTCAACAAATTCGATCCACAGCGTTGGCGTTTAAAAAAACGAGAGGCTGGTTTTTTGAAAGCATTTCCTTTATATCTACCGACAAAGCACCTGAGCTACAGGAGACAGCAAACAAGACGCGGTGTGTTCCAATGCCAACTGAGGTGACGTGTCGCGCGAGCCTGAACACGCAAGGTTTTCACGCACAGCCGTTTGTAGCTGATGCGCAACGCGCTTCAGGCGCGAAACCAAGGACGGGGGGTCTTGTGGCGCAAGTCAATGCGCTGTGGGGGGGGAAAATAACCGCGGCGCGAAACCAGGATTGAACGGAAACAACAAACGCGAACAGAAAACGTCGCTAGGATCAGTGGAAAAAAAAGAGGGGTGTGTGAAAAACAAAACAATCGTCGCCGTGATCGACAGACGTCTCGGACGAGTGGTCCGCGAAACGAAAAGGGCAGTGTTTACAAAACATAGGCAGGTCGGCGTTGTGTGCAGCTCCGCGATCCGTGACTTTGCGATTTAATCCGAGATTTTCTTCCTCGCCGCGACCGCGACACGATTTCGCTGCGCGCGCGTTTGAAACAAGGGTCGCGCAAGAAAAAGAAAAAAAACCGTCAACGAGTTCGAAATCACGCATCGCCTTGTTCGGACTTCGGAAAAGCGTTTTGCATCGCGCGAGAGGAGAAAAGCACAAACGACGTCACCGGATGATCAAAAAAAGGTCTGAACCCTGTCACCAAAAAGGACTTCCCTGATTTGTCCCCCCGGTTCGGTGGAACAGCGGCCGGCCTAGGGCCCTGGGTTCGGCAGCGAAGCAGGAGATGATAGCACACGACACATAGCACTCGACTTTCACTGAGCAGCGGCAACACCAAGGAATACAACCCGATTGAACAAACGCGAACTCACGGTTGCGAGACAAGATCGTTAATTAGCTCCTGCTCGGACTGCTGCAGATAAAAGGTGGCGCGAGCAGACAAAATTCGCAGGTGGCCTCGGGTCGCGATCTGCCAGACCCGTGACACGGCCCGAGAGGTCAAAGAAAACTTTCGCAGGTTTCACAAAAACAAAAACAACACAACAAAACATTTGGCAGCACGACCGACCTCACAACGTAGCAACAATAGAAGAAGAGTCACGCGAGCACGATGCCGCTTAAGCGGAGATTCGAACACCCGACCTCTCGACGCCTGAGAGAGACAAAGCCATTCCGCGCCCGCCACTCAGCATTCGCAAAGACCCGAGGTTTGTCGTTGCAGTGGTCAGAATGTAAAGGGCTCGACGCCATCGCTAACGAATTGCGCAGATTGGTCGTCATACACCGTTCATCAAACCAGCCTCGGTACTCCCATGACGCGACTTTCGCTCGCGCTGTCTCGCTTTGTTGATGTCGGAGAGCGCGCGCGTTTTCTTGTAGTCGATGATTGCGTAGTCGGTCGTGGTGGCGGCGGTGACGGGCGTCTTCGGCGTCCTGGGGGTGCCGGGAATTCCGGACGAGGCCGACGACGCTCCGCAGTTGAAGTCGTCGCCGTTTTTGAAAATCTCCACGGGGACGTAGTTCACCGTCTTATGTCGATCGACGACGCCGCGACGGAATATGTGATCGAAGTCGAAGCTGAAGTGCGTCGCCGCTTTCGCGGTCGCGGGGAGGGGCGTGCCGGAAACGTCCAGGCTCGCGTTGACCGTGTTGACGTATTCGTGGGCCGAGTGCGGCCCGTACGGCGACATGCGGTGGTGGAAGAACCTGTGCGTGGAGTTCTGCTGCCGCTTCCACGGGTCGCCCAGCGGCAGCGAGGCCGGGGGGTGGGCAGGGATGGGTGGTGGATTCTGGGG
>Ga0210059_1010663_pt1 | contig 14152 bp, 11 predicted proteins | sample Ectturendosymbi2_FD_188042 | JGI IMG/M metagenome (GOLD analysis project Ga0210059, IMG submission 188042) | Ecteinascidia turbinata endosymbiont from Florida, USA - Sample 2 (SPAdes) (version 2) | ecosystem: Host-associated > Tunicates > Ascidians > Unclassified | place: Key West, Florida... | reverse complement strand
TATGAAACTAGGATATCTCACGAGTCTTTAGAGTCCTCGATTGCCTTTCTAGCATATCTGGATCAAAACTTATGCCACAAAAACCAAAAACTGCTCAAAATTTCGACCCCTAAAAAGTTAACAAAAGGCAAAATAACACCCCTTTTGGATATGGCCATAACTCGCCAATAGAAAAGGCTAGAGAGTTGTTCCAACCCTCTAAAGATTCGTAAAGACTAGTAGTTTAGACTGGAAAAAAAAATTTTCAGTTTGAGATCACGGGTTTTTTGTTGATGTTCACACAATGACAGGATGTTTATGCATATATTGTTTACATTGAGATAATGACGTCACTTCCTGGGGTCGAACCATCCATCGGATTTTGTGATTCGAAGTTTTTTTGGATTCTAGGCTTCAACACGAGTCTTTAGAGGGTTTGATGGACTTTCTAGCATTTCTGGTTCAAAAGTTATGGCAAAATAAACAAAAAATAATTAGGGAAATCCCCACTAGTTCCCTAGGAAATCCTTACAAAATTTGGGGTCTTATGGCCCTTACTTGGGCACCAGAAACGCTAGGAAGTCGATCAAGGCCTCTAAAGCTTCATATTCCAGCCAAACTTTGAGCCAAAATTTTTCCAAACTTTGAGCCAAAATTTAGAATCCAACCAAACTTTGAGCCAAAATTTTGGCCCTTTGTGGAGGCGATGACGTAATAAAGAAACAATTAAAAAAGTCTAAACTACCCTTTTTCAAACCCCACCCACCGAAAACCCCGAACCCAAATCTAAAATGTTTTTTTTTTAGTGCAAACAAGAAGACTTCATGAGTCTTCTGAGGGCTCGTATAGCTCGCTAGCATCTTCTGGCGGGGAGTTATCGCTGGTTATAGCAAGCCGCCAGTGGGAGACTCATGCATTTTCTGATTTTCTGAATTTGGGGGTAAAATGGGGTTTTTGGGCCGTAACTTTGGTTCCAGACATGCTAGAAGGTCAAGCAAGGGCTCTATCGACGCGGGAGATTGTGTAGTTTCCAAAAACAGTTTGCGATAAAATTTTGGTCTATGGGATTGGCGTTCAGGGCCCGTCAAAGTTGGTCAAAAAACCGAAAACACCCCAACTTTGCGAGCCCACCCCAGGCGAACCCCTCACCCCAATCAAAATTTTTTTTGTTAATAGAACCAAGAAGACTTTCCGCATCCGTAGAGGGTTTGAACACCTATCTAGCTGTAGCGGCTGTAGAGTTATAACAAAAAAACATTGAGCCACTATAGTGGCTCTGGTGGTCGTTAAAGGGCTGAGCAACAGTATTTTGTTTTGGACACCGCTTCTGCGAGCACAAGCTGACAAGAAACGCTAGAAATTTGGAGGGCATGGCCTCCTTGGGTCCGTGTATGGACTTATGCGGCAATTAATTGCGACTAAAATTAGTTAGAGCGAGCCGCAAGCTGTAAAACGTGCTTATCGTGTTTTTTAGTCAGCTGGAGTGTTTTGCTGTGCTTGTTGTCGTTGATATAGAGAACTGTTTTCTTCTGACTTATGACAGAGCAGAGCATAACAGGACAGTAGGCTAGTAAAGGGCAGGTAGACCGGCGAGTAAGTCCAACCATACCCCATCTTGGCTAAACCAAGGAGACCAAAAAATCTCTTTCGCGACCTGTTGTTTGAGGCTTGATAAGATGTCATGCTGTTGTGGAGATCACAACCAAAGCTGGATTACGTTGAAGGTGACTGGGTGAAATGTCTCTTTGCCAGCTAACTACGTAAGCGAATACGATTTCACTATCCAGAAATGTCTCATCAACATCCAAAAGCGTCGATGAAGCCCTTATGTTTCATTCACAAGGATGGTCAAATATCCGGATCAAGTGCAGAGAGCGTTTTCGAAAAATTCGGGGAAAAGTGAAGCTTTTATTACTACTAGCGTTTTCCACATTGTGTGTTGCTGAGCAAGGTTTCAGCCAAGTACTGCACACACGTAACAAATACGACAATCGTCTTCACGATTTTTCGTCTTCACGATTGTCGAACAAGACCGGTGGGAACGCCATCCGACTTCAACTGACCAATTTGCAACCTGTTTAGAAAAAGCTTGCAGATAAACGCCAGGCCCAAGTTTCGCATTAGTTGAAACCAGTTGTTTTTTAGAAACAAACAACATTTATTCGACAAACACATTTGCATTCGTTTTGTTTTGTGCTAGCATTGTCAGCTCATATTTAATTGGCACTGAAACATTTTCAAAACCAAATAATATTTTCAGATAACGCTAAAATTTGAAGTTTATTTTGTATAACGTCTTCACTCCCACACGCAACACGCGAGGCTTTAAGCATAGGCCTACATCGCAATGACAAGGAACACACAAATACGTGAATGAACTCGAGGATACATAAGTGGAGGTAGTAGAAAAGAGAAGATTGTATTGTATTGTGTAACGTCTTCATTCCCACACGCAACGCGCTAGACTTTAAACATGCATCGCTGTAACAAGGGACACACAAATACATGAAAGAAGACAAGGATATATATGGCGGTAGTAGAGTGTATAACTTGATGGCGCTAATACATTTACTTTGATGAAACAACAAGTTTATAAGACAGTAGACACACGCGTGAATGACGCCATCATGATAATTATACTGTAAAAGTGCGATGACTTCCGAGTACATACGCTTGATGGCGCTAATAGATTTGCTTTGATGAAACACAAGTATAAAGGGCATACGAATGAATGACGCTATCACGATTATTGTAATGTAGTGCTGCGATGACTTTCCAAGTACACCGATTTATAAAATGCAATGAGTTGATGGGAAAACTAGGGTTCGGTTCGGCTGCAGACCTCCCAATGACGAAGCTACTTTTCGTGTAAGGGGAACAGTTTATAGTGGTAAGTAAAAGTTTTTTGCTCTGAGTATGAAGTTTAACATGCGAAATGCTGTTATATGGTTTACTGAAGCAAGATGCGTTGCAGGCAAGGTCAAGCCGTCAGAAGAAAATGGTTTAACGTTGTCACATGGAACATTTGCTGTTTTCACATATTTAAAATATTCGTGAAAGCTATAGAGAGTAAATGCGCCAAAATGTATATACTAGTGCAGCGCTGCAATGATGTCACAGGATGTAGGCAGGTTGAGAACTACAGTATGCTTCCAAACATACACTGTAGAAAATACGTCTCGGTCGACGTCACGAGTCGTGCGTGAGAACGGAAAATCGTTTGCAGTTCGGTAGGCACATAATTCGCTTTACGCTCCTCGACTAATTTTGGTGAACGCACCAGAAGTCAAACTGAGTAAGATATAACAACGATACAGCATGATTCGATTATTTCCGATATAACAGCGTTAAATATATACATTAATGCACCTGGTCTATTTATACCAAGAAAAAGAACACAAAATATGTTTCTAGTAGCTGAGTAATACATATTGTTGTTTTCAGCTTAAAAGTGCCGAATACGGTTTATTTTTTATTTGTAAAGGAATTTTCGACCAGATTTCTATTGCACTGTACTTTATCATTTTAGCGCCTGAGTTTGAACGTGCTTTTGGTAAAGCAAATTGTCGAGTTTTAGTTTGTCTCGCATTATAAGGATAAACATTTGCAGTGAGTTTGAAATAACTGTTATATGTAGCCGGTAGCTGCGAGTTCGTATATTTGTGCATGAATTTGCTCACTTCAAGATTGGGTCTATCTTTTAGTTGGAGAATTTTCTGCGTTTTATAAATGGTAGTAACTTTGCTAGTCACAAGTTAATTTGTGTTTAAACATCTCATGGCGCGATTTAAAACAACCGATATTGGCTGTAGATGACATGAAGCTGCTCTTCCCCAGGCAATAAACCATACTGTGCTCGTGAGTTTATTAAGCTGTGATACAAGATACGTAATGTCTGGTTATTAACGTAGTGTTTAAGTTTACGCGTTACGCCAACATATTTGGACAGTTGTTTTTAAGGAAATTGTTAGGTACCCGGTATTAACTTGAAGGGACCCCATTTGTCTTCTTCTAGGGACCCGATTTTCTTTGATTCCAGGGGCCCGATGATAATTTTCTCTGGTCTTAGGGGCCCGATTTTCAATTCTAGGGACCCAAATCGGGCTCCTAAACCACCTTAAAAAACTGTACTGTATTTGGATATAGTACAACACAACTGTTTGCAAATGCTCTTTGCAAGCCCCTTTTCATCTACAGTTACACCAAGGTACTTGTAAACCAAAGTTCTTTCAATACGAAAACCATCTGCATTTATTGCAAAAGATTCTGTGCTTACATGTATATTTGTGATTAACATATATTTTGTTTTGGAAATATGTAGTGAGAGTTTGTTTGCAGTTAGCCAATCCATTATCTTTGTCATTTCACGGTTAACCGAGTTTTGTAATTTTTCCAGGTTACTGTTGCGCTGAACTAAAACTGTATCATCAGTAAAAGGTATAGCTTTCATAAAATTTGAATTTGTAAGTCATTTATGAATAATAAAAAGAACAAAGGGCCTAAAATCGAGTCTGGGGGACCCCAGAAATAATTGACTTTAAAGATGATTCAGTGTTTCGCTCCTGAACGTACTGTTCCTGTTGGAGAGGTACGACTGTATTGGTTTAAACGCGGTTCCTCTTACACCGTAATGCTCAAGTTTTGTCAGCAATATGGAGTGACTCACTGAGTCAAATGCTTTTCTTAGATCTAAGAAAACCGCACAAGTTTTTATCGAGGTTTTGGGGAAGGTTTTCGTACAAGTCTGTAATAGCTAGGGATGTAGAATGGTTATTGCGAACACCGTATCGTTGCTGACTCAACAAGTTGTTTTTGATGAAATAGTTGTTCAGTCTCGTATACAGCACTTTTTCAAATATTTTTGACAGGTATGTTAGCACTGATATTGGTGTGTAATTAGTAGGGATTTCGCTATCTTCCGACTTAGAATTGGTACTACTTTAGCGATTTTTATATTGTCAGGAAAATCGCCGTCACTTATGCATTCGTTTATAACATTTGATAGATAAGGTGCCAATAAGTATTTCGACAATTTCGCAACGCGCACCGGTATGTCATCGTATCCACATGACTTTTTAGAGTTTAGGGTCTAGTCCGTTTATAATTGTGAGTATTTCCTCAGGGGTGGTTGGTGATAAAAATATAGAATTTAGTTGGCGTGGAAGAAGATATTTTTTATATATTTGCATCAGTAGTTTTAGGTGGGCCGGTAGGAGTAAATTTCGCCTGTGCCGAAGTGACAAAACTATTATTTAATGCACCTGCAATTAATTTTGTAGATGAGTAGACTCGTCCGTCAACACTTAGCTTTTGGAGAAAGCTGGATGGTTTGTTTTTGCCAAAAATATCATTAGTTAGCGTCCAAGTTCTTATTGAGTTTCTGCTGTTTTGAGCAAATTGCTCTCCGTAGTATTTGCACTTACCTAATTCTTTGACATGAGTAAGATAGTTTCGCAATTTTTTGTAGCTTTCCAAGTCTGTTAGTAGTTTTGATTTTTTATAAATCAGCAAGACTTCTCATGGACCTTACAATAAAATCAAATTTTTCATTAACATTCCATTCTTAGTATTACATCGGTAACGAATCAAAAGTTACGTGCAGATCTCTGTCATAAGCAACAGTATCAACATTTACGTGTATCTCTAAAGAATCATTGTTTGATAACTCTTAAGCTTTACTCACGGTCAAATAAATTGGGTAGTGATCGCTGATATTATGCAGCAAAATAATGGGCTTTATTCCAGTGAATAAATCATTTGTATATATATGGTCAATACATGTTTCTGTTTCGTTTACCACCCTGGTTGGTTTGTTTAAAACAGGGTAGCAGCCAAGGCTGCATAGAGTGTCTGTATACTGTTGTGTTCTGCTATCATTTGGTGCATTAAGTAGATTTATGTTAATATCACCTAGTACATAATACGATCAGTTATTTTTTGCGATTTTTGCTATTGTTTCAGAAAATGATTGAGAAAACTCATCTAAGATGCTGTATTGTCTGTACACTATTCCGATAATTATTTTCTGACGTTTTTTGCTTCCTATCAACTCAAACCATATGTTTTCACATCCACACATTTTAAACTGAAGGTCACGTCTTTGAAGATATTTCAAAATATTTTTTATGTAGGCACCTACACCTCCAGCTTGCGTTTGAGAATTTTCGTTAATGAAATTATAGTCTGGAAGTGGTGCTATAATTGAAGTTTCCTTAATTCTTGTTTCCGACAGCGCTATACTATCCGGTGGTTTTGCACATAGAGACACGATTTCTTCAAGTTTGTCTACATTTTTATACAAAGATCTTATGTTACAATGTAGCAAGGAGAGATCATTTGACATCAACATATCAACATGGCTTACAAAGTCAGTATGTGTAGCATACTGCGAAAGAGGTATTGAGAGGTCACTATCAGAGTGGTTGTTGCCACTTGTTAAGCATTCACAATCAGGAAGCAATTGCGCATTGCAAAGGTTACAGTCACTCATTTAGGTTTTGTCTGGAAGTACATTTTTTGCATTTGCTGCGCTAGCAGCCATGTGTTGTAAACAGTGAAAGCATTCCAACAGGTAAAATTAACACACTTGTGTATGCATTTTACTTCTGGCAGTTTGTTGTTCAAGTATAGTACAAGTAGTCGCTTGCATTGAATGTTTGATTTCAGAGTTCACCGAAGCTAGTATCTGTTCGGCAGAGTTAGATGCTAAGTATTTTGCCACAGCCCGTGTGTTTATATTCAACATCAATTCTGTGTTTGAAGAGATCATCAGGTGAAGTGACGGTAATCCATTTAGCTGTTGTCTTGAGCTTGGCTTTTATGTTGCCATTTCGGGGGTTGCAAGAAGTAAATGTATCAGAACAAGATTTTTGCATTTTGCATGTACTTCAGTAGTTTGTACATCAGAGGTGTGAGATCTTCACAGAGACGTGGTGTCTGTCTGCGATATTTTTGAGATTGGTTTTGTTAGAACAAACTTATTTATTTTTGTATGACACAAACCTTGCAATGATTGGTTGTAGATTTTCCTTGTTTCTCCTTTTTGTCCTAGCTAGCCGATGTGCTCTCTGTGTATCATTAGGTTGGAGATATATTTCAAGCTCATCTGCTACTGAGAACAACACTTTTTCCCCATCATCATTATCTTCTTTATCTTCTTCTACACCATAAATAAGAATATTTTCTCTTCTTATGTATTGTTCTTGTCTGTCAAGTTGAAAAACGATCAGATTTATTTTCTGAACCATATCATTACGTAGCTGTACTTTTTCTTCTTCAAGCTGATTCAACTTGATTTCATGTTCCTCTAACTTGTTTTGTATTCCATTTAGCATGCTTTCTAGGTTCAGCGTGAAATCAGTTAACTTGTCCAGTTTTTCATTAATGTTTTTGATGGCTTGCCAGAGTTGGTTGAAGATTTCTTTTTTTGGAGTTGACTTCGTCCATGTAGCCTCGTTTATTATGCTTGGTTTTTCATAGAGTGTTTGAATATCCAAGAGCATTAGACCAGTAAAATTAGCAGTACGTTGCAGATTTTTTTAAAGACAACAGTATTATTTAAGTTATTACCTGCCCCTGTCTTAATCAAATAGAATAAAATCATAGGTAGGTGGAGATTTTCAAGCAAAGCTCCTGTAGAGAGGCGATTGTACAAAGCTGTTTAAGACCACTGGTTCATCCAATTCATTTAGATTATGAAGAGGAGTGATGACAGAACAGGCCCTTGTCGGAGACTCGGAGTCCAACACCCACGATAAACGGTTGTGTTTTACCTCCGCTGACACGGACACAAACTTCTGAGCTGGAATACAAAAGTTTGTGTCCGTGTCTGGAATACAGTGACTTGATGGCCAGTAAAAAGCCGCCGTCAACACCGCACTACCGCAACACTCCCCAACAGGGTCGGATCCAGAGGGGGCGATTGGGGCGACCGCCCCCCATAAAACCTACGAAAGCAACTATATTCACCATAATTTTGTAAAATTCGGTAAACAACATTCGCACGATTTAAGGGTGTTTTGTTGTCCGTTGTTTTGTCACAGCAGTATTGTGAAGTGCGCTTCATCTCTCTTACAGTAGCGAAGCCGTTATGAGACTTGACTGCCAAATATTACTGAAATTGTCCTCTCTAATCTTACTGGCTGGATACGCCCCTTCTCCCCGAAGCTTACGAGGGACCCGGTCGTTTGCTTTCTCAAGGAAAATCCGCTGGAGAGTGAAAAATTGGTCTGTAGTGCTACAGCCGGGACGAAAACCACGCTGTGTATCTTTCAGCTTTGTTTGAATTATTTCATGGCATCTTTTTTCAAGGCTTTTGGCATACACTTTTCGTGGGAGGCTATGAAGAGAGATGCCCCGGCAATTAGTGCATTCACTCCTGTGTCCTTTTTTGCGTACGGGTATGATCAACCCAGTTTTCCAAACCCTCGGTGCTCTTCCAGAACACAAGGCCACTTGACATACACGAGCGAGCCAAAGAACTAATTCTGCTGCGGGGGCAAGCGCAGTTCTGCGTGAGTTTTATCCCACTGTGGCCACAAAACGGGAGCTTTCAAACAATGCGATACTTTCAGTTAAGCTTGTTTTTTGTTTCGATCCTCAACAATTGTTGCGAGTGTTGGGAATGACTGAAAGAGTGCTATCACAAGTACAGCGTCAGAGATGGAACTTTTGCAAAGAGTTCGTGGCGTGGCTCTTCGTGTCAATGAGCGCACCTGCAAAATTCCTAAAACCCTGAATGTCCAGCCACTGCCCCTCCGAATAGAGAGATCTCAGCAACGTTATTCCGGTTGGCAAGGCGGCTCCCCTTGCTGCACCCATGGAAAAGTCCGCATAAGTCAACGAAGTGGCGTGATTGCATCTCGACCTTGCTTGGTCCCGACTTGGTGTGGAACCAGCAGAACTACCTAAGGTTGCTCAAAACCCTGAGGTATATCATCTCCTTCCAGGGTTTCTGTCCCTGCGATCCTTCTCAGAAAAAAGAGGGTATAAATGGAAATGAAGAAACTCACACGAGACGGCACTGGTGCGTACAACCACTAATGCAACATCATTTACTAGTTTCGTTACAGTAACAATGGTCACGTTTGATTTTGAAACCATAGTATCGTAGTATCAGGGTCCATTGTGTAGTTTCGTATTTCATATATTAGGCATATGGAGTTATTAAAGTATCGATTTTCGCAGTTCATTCTTGCTCAGCAGTTAGCTCCCCAGTTTCCTTATAATGTCTTCTGCGCAGTTTCCTCATATAGCTCTACTTTCCTAAATCTCTTGCTGCTTGTGACTGTCACAACTGTTAAAACGCGTTATCTTTTTTTATCAATTTTAGATTCCTGTCGGTCTGTCAATATCTGTCACGTTTATGTCTGCAATAACAATGATTGGCTATCCAACCGAGTCATACGCATACGGCTCCATCATCCTGCTGTACTCTGTCTCGGCTGCTATACCGGTCCTGGTTGCTTGTGTCTACTACATTCCTTTGATTCACCGATTGCGTCTTTCATCTATTTATGAAGTAACTCGTGCTTGTCGAGCTTTATACCTACTTTTTGAAGCCAGTCTGTTGTTTGCAGAAACGTTACAGTTTACTTTATTATAAGTTGTTTTGTTTTGCACAGTACTTGGAGCGACGCTTCCACAAGAGGATGCGGGTTTTGGAATCTTGTATAATGATATCCACTACGGTAATTTTTTTAATTTAATATAGTCCGGCTGCAGTAGGCACAAATTTATTTCCAGGAGATTTTTAACACGATATATTGACATTTAGCTCTACTGCCTCTTTTGTAGTTTTATTGTTACCAGAAGTTAATTTACTTTTTGTGAAAAATGTAAGTGCAGGTTTTGCTTTCAATTATCTATTTAATGGCTTTCTCATTAGAAGAACACGCCAAGAGCAACATACGACACGGTTTCCGAAATATGTCTAACGTATAACAAACAAACGTTGCAGTGTATTTTACTGGAACCTCAATAACGTGTCACACCAACTACTTAACTTTTCTTACACTTGTCTGACTCAGACACCTCCCCATAAGAAGTTTCAAAAAATCCCTTTAAAATATTCAGAAACGAATACATAGATCAGATAAATATGAAAAGATGCTTCGCACAAAGTAAGGCTAAATTTCTGAACGTTTGACAAACCAGCCATAACACAGCAATATAAGGAACGTGCATGACTTGCTGCTACCGTGATGGACGTATACTGCTACTGGCTATCAACAAACATCACTGCAAATTTCTATCCCGATAGTAGAATGACATAATAACAAGCCTGAGCGCTTTGTCATCACGTGATTTAAGGGGCGACCTCACGCAATGAGACCAAGCCACCATGAAAAGCTGCTTTTACACAAGCCTTTAATTTCTAGGGACAAACGTTTCCTGTCTCGCAAGTGTTTTATTGTAAACAGCTAAGACCGCTTTGCTTACATTGTTTTTGTGTGTTAGGTGACCTGTCGTGATAGATTTCAACTTGTAACCAGTTATCATTACTTACATTAATAAAGAGAATATATTGTATCAAATACAATAGTTTCATTCATATTTCACAATTGTTTCACCCACTTTACCATCCTCGAATTATGTTCAACTCGTATTTTCCAGACAACGATGATTTTAATGTAAAATTTTTAATAGCTTTCGCATGTTTGAACGGGGCAACTATTGCTTGCTTTACTAAAGGTGGACAGGATGAAGCATGTGGTGAAAACTGCCTGAATGTCACGCGCAGCGATAACTTTGGTGAAATCCATCCGTATTTAAAACTTTGATTCTTGTAAATGTGTTCTCTCGGCGCCACACAAGCACTGGTGAACTCATAGCAAGGGAGCTGTTCATTGGCGTGCTTTGATCAAAGTAGTTATTTCACCCGCACTGAACCAATAGCATTGACAGGATCTTTGACTTGGAGACCACAACCGTCGCCAGAATTTCTTCAACAGGGAGGTTTTACGTTTGTCCAGGGGGCTTGACATTCTGAAAACTTATATTTAATGTACGACGCAGCATGAACATATTGTGCAAATTAATTATAAAATTAAATATTTTCCCACAAATACTCATCATAAGCTCGCAGTGTGTAACTAAAAATTTTTGATCGAGCTCAAAACAGAAGGAATTTGGTCTTAATCATTGTAATTTAATGGACGGCGATTTTTTAGAGATGTCGTAATGAAACGCAAATGTCAACAAAAATTTGCAAGAAACGAGAATTAGGCCTATCATTCAGTTATGAAATCACTTACCGAAAGAATAAAACTGTGGCCAGTCAAAGTAGCGCGCCGTGATGAACGTTTTCTTTCAATATCGCAAATTGATAGCTTTACCATGAGCTTAAGTGAATTTTGCTTGAAAAACATGCTCATCGTGCTTTTCACTGGCCGAAATACGCATACATAAACCTTTCTGATTCTAGACCTGGTTATCTCCTGGCGCATGACTCATGTTTAGATTAACACCATTTTTAAAATGTCAAATAGGCTATAAATGTTAACAAGTACAGCCTTAGACCTATGTGGACGCAACATGGTTAACATCCGTAATCCACTAAATGCACTACTCTGTCAGGGGAAGCTTAGCAGTGAATGCTAAATATACTCTTCTAACTTCACTATTATCTCCATACTGTCTGAACACCAGGATGCGCAAATGTGTAACTCTGGTCGTAGGCACTAACGGTATCTTGCTTCTATGAAGTACTAAATACGAGACTATCTGGGCTAGCCATATAGCCATTTTCACTGCACCATAGACGTTGATCAAGTGAAAATCTGACTTGTGGACGTATGCAGTTAGGTCTACAGGGTATCTGCGCATTCAACTCTCCAAGGAATGAATGCTGACGCTTTGCGCTACAGCCTCAAATACATCTATTACCTCACAAACGCATCAAAAACGATCAGGCGATTTTATTTTAGGTAACATCAGCAACTGCTCTGTTCATAAATTGCAGAACAGAATAGGGATGGATAGAAACTCCACCGATTTCTAGCATTTCATGTTCTATTTAGGAGGGGCTTGAAGCTTTGTTCTGGGGGGCTAGGCAATGCCTGTAACCATGAGGGCACATGAGCTTTTTGCCCCCCTGAAAAAATGTATTGGACAAAGTTTGAAATTATTGGGCATATTTTAAAAAATTTGGGCCACTCTCAAAAAACTTTTCGCCCCCCATGCTGTCCCAAGTTGGTTACACACCTGGGCTAAGCCTACAAAAGCCTCCAGGTGGCAACGAGACTGTGCGGAACGCGAAATATGGGAGCTAATGCACTTTTATTTGCGGAAACATCTCCAATTTCTGTACTTTTTAATGAAATTAAAAGTTAAAAGCGAAAAAATTCACCCACTGTTTCTTCGTTTCCTGGTTTCGTATGAATTCGTCCTCAAAATAAGGAGTGCTATGGTCCCCGTGCCTCCACCATACGGCTGTTTGTTCCGTCTTAGACCGAAATGTTTTTGAAATGACAGAAAAAAATTGTCATTTCGATCAGAATGTCTGAAAATATAGGCTAATGAACACTTGTACGGCGAGTTTTGATACAACTGTGAGACAAATGACTGAAATGTCTCAGTGACCAAAATGTCACAGCAAAAAGTGACCGAAATGTCTCAGCGATAAACACCATAGACCCACGGATAGGACAATACACTGAACTGTTGGTGTAGGTAAGTTCTTAAACATGATCAAACGTGTGAGGACAATGTACATTCTTTGGAATTTTATAACAGGCAACTTTCCACCTTTTTTGGCAATTGAATACAGTTTTGTGACGTGTTCTAAGCGTAGCAGTTGCTTTTACTTCCACAGGGCAGCCTTGAGCAATGAAAGACATCACTTACAAACTGCACATCAAATGATAACTGTTCGTTGGATCTAGTAAAAATGACCATGTTTGACCTGTTTTAGTTTCATCGAATCTTTGTCTGTTTCACTTTTAAATACTATAGGTATAGACATCGAGAATGCGTTTAAAGGAGAAAAAGCTTCCATCCCAAATGAAAGTTATTTCTTCTATGTAAGTCTTGCTTTGAATTAGTTGTTATGAGTATAACTTCATTTTTTTCAACATCTTTGTAGCAGACTCGAGAGACACTTTCAAAAGCTAGTGATAGAAAAACCATTTCGAAACAGGAAGATGACTTTTCGAAAAGAGTAAAACTCGACAGTCCTGTATATCAATCCTATTAGAAACGAACGACAAAAATTACACATCGTTCGAAAACACTGTATTGGATTATTCAAAACTATATGAGTTTCATGTGGATGAATACAGTTGTCCATGAAGCGCCCAACATATTTCGTTCGAATTCGTGCCTTGCGTTGCTGCATCCAATTGGAAAATGTCATTTTAGATAAAAATGTACCATCTATCTGCTTCTCATATTCTTGATATAAGAGACGACTTGGGTGTAACTAATAGAAAATATGTATTGATGAAACCTCGAGCCTTAGTCTCGGTAGTCTCGGGCCATAGGCGTAGTCCAGGTCCATAGGCCTTAGTAGCCTCGGTCCATAGGCGTAGCCAGGGGAAAAGGGGCCATGTTCCCCCAAATTTCTAGAATATCTTGTCGTTTTGTGCTTTGAGGAGAGGTTTCCCAAACAAAATACTGATGCTCGCTTAAAGTCAAAGTATTTGCCCCTTCCAAATTTTTGAGTTGGCTACGCGCTACTGTCTCGGTTTCGAGACGCATTTCTGTAAGTCTACGTCTTGGTCTCATGGTATATAGATATCGGCCTGATCAGCGTGGAGCCCTTTGTTTCGATGTCTTGATTGCGTAGTAGACATGTCTTTGATAAGCTGCAACAGTTCAACCTCTTCGCTTTTAGTCTGATACGCGGCTGAGTAAAAGCAAAACGTTGGCAAAAATGAATGAAGTTAACAAAAGGGAAGTTTGGAAGTATGGATCATCTTTTTTGACAAATTCACAAAGGTTTTGATGCAGACAAGGTTTTTTCGAGTCTCAGTTTCGCATGTTCAGGAGTCGGTCTCCGGTTTTTAACAAAGTTGTTACAGCAAGTAACATTAGTTGTTGCGGAACTTTGTTTAACGCGACCTTTACGGTTCAAGACGTTTGACACAAGATAAACGGTTTACACGAAGCAGCGCGACCCTCGTCGCCCAAGCTGCTACACACAATACAGTGGTACAACCCTCGTTGTCAACCA
>Ga0210059_1010660_pt1 | contig 14153 bp, 7 predicted proteins | sample Ectturendosymbi2_FD_188042 | JGI IMG/M metagenome (GOLD analysis project Ga0210059, IMG submission 188042) | Ecteinascidia turbinata endosymbiont from Florida, USA - Sample 2 (SPAdes) (version 2) | ecosystem: Host-associated > Tunicates > Ascidians > Unclassified | place: Key West, Florida... | reverse complement strand
AGACATTTTGGTTATTTTTCCAAAATAACTTAAAACTTTTCGGACATTTTTGTATGACTGAAAATGGCATTATGACCAGATTGACTTAAGTTGTTTCGGTCATTTCAAAACAAATTCGGTCTGTGACCGGCAAATCCCCGAAAAAAAACAGGGTGAAACACAGTCAAGAGAAATGTTTTTGATTTTTCAGGCAACTCCACTGGTAGTGGATTGCACGGTTGCTGCTTTCTTGGTAATATCTGCTTTATACTTCAATCAATCAGAACCATGTTTTTCAACGAACTGGTTCAATTTAGCGTAGATGGATCGAGCAGTTGAGCAAACTCCAATGTTAAGACAGCACAACTAGCCAATGGTTTTTGTTTCCTGATTGACAAACCTACATCACAAAATCGACTGATCCTCTTCTGAAATACGTATCTGTTGTTTCACCGAGAAATACTAATACAACTGAGCTTTCTTCTGCTTGTCATGAAGTTGTTTCAACAAATCTTCTGAACTACGAAGACATCTACGTTTAGTTGTATTGCTTAATGATGGAATTTTTATTACTTTGGAAACTGATTTTTTCCTTCATGGGAACGGCTTTTTTTTCCTCCATAGACAATGACTGCTTCAAAGAAAGGAGATGCTTCAAAGAATGCCTTTGACTTATTTTGATGAGTAGAATGAGTAAAGACCTCACATGTTTTTGAGATGTCCTGGAGCCGAATTTATTTTATTAAATATGGTTTACAAAATACGCAATGCCCTGAAGTATGCGGTTTCAGCGTTTCTTCTTTTTCGTGCAGCAAAACCCATACACAATGCAGATGTCGTTCCTCCATTTGTGCTTCTTAACAATATAAGCCTTTTCTCTTGAATAACTTTCTTTAGAACTGTACACTGCTAAATCTCCATCTTACTCCCAGAAAAGTGGGCTACGTTGCACTCATCGTGTGACTTGCTGACATCCATACTCTCACCTGATTCACTGAAGCATTTCCTTTGATAGTTACTACGTTCCTTTTTACAACTACCTTTCGCTAAGTTTTACTTTAAAAAATTGCGCATGTCAATTGTCATTGAGGATCAACAATTTACTGCAAGACTTTTCACAAGTATAAGATGATAACAGCATAAAATCTCTACTGGAAAAGTGCAAAGTTGAAATTAACATAGAGATTGCTCACTTCCTCTCGGTATAAGTTCTCGCTTAGCTCCAGCTAACTGCTTGAAAAGTAATGTGAAAAATATTGTTACGTGTTTTACTACAAAACAAGTAATCATTGCAGAGAAAAGTATGATTGTTACATTACTTTACAAAAAATTCAAGCTAGAGCAATTGTTCCCAAACATTTATTACCTACATACTGCCGAATGTAGCATTTAAAGAGAAGAAAGAATACGTGATGGTCGTCTGACCAACATTACAAACACACAGGCGGGAAGAGACAGACAATGCACACCCCCGACAGATACGGTTTTAAAATATGTGAGAACTTAACACACTGCGCTGGAGCAAAGGACGTATGTGGAACAACGTGACTGTTCTTGAAGAGCACATATCTGGTACACCCCATCAAGTTGCTACACCCTTGGAAAATTCTGGTACACCCTGGGGTGTACGATACACCCGGTTGACAAGCACTGCTGTAAAAGACCGTTTGACAAAAAAAACGATGATCAGATTGAAAACAAAATTTTTCAATCTTTTGAAAATGTTCAATTTTGACAACGTGATACTGGATCATTCCTTCCTGTTATTTTTTGTTTAAAAAATTAGATCTCGCTTAATTTTTATATATGTTACATACACACTTTTTACGAATTTTGTACTCTCATTTTTCTTCTTCAAACCTTTGTTAATGAAAATTATTCCAATTTGTTTCTTAGTACAATTATTGTGGACATGAATGAAATGTTGTCTTGGCCTTTGGTTTTACTGATTCCTCTTTAAAGTCTGAGCAAATGGTTTGTGTGCTGTTTGAGTCTGTGTTTGCAAGTTTCAAAAATGTGAAATTCAAACAATGTCATTAACTCAAGACTCGCTTTACCAAAATCGAATATCTGAGCATGGCATAACATTCAGGGAACGCTTGATCTTCTGCCATTCACAGCAGCTCTGCGAGTGTGTCATACGATTACCAGCCGTTGGTATTCACACATGGATAAGATCTTATATAAGATCTTCATTTACACTAGCGCACAGACGATTAACTGGTGCGAGCGACAAACCAAGAAAGCGTAAGCTTAACAACCTCCAGCAATGAGTGCACTACGGCGCCACGATTGGGGCCACACATCTGAGAAACTGACCCTTCATTACCCATAAACAATGACAGATTTACGCATGGGCCAGGTGGGCCAGGGCCCCGCGCAGCTTCTTTCTATGACGACTCATTACAAACCTAAAAATTGCGGAACAACGCAAAGGCATAACTACGAAATTTACTTGGAAACGAGCAAAAAAACAAACGTCTATGCAGATCAAGGGTGCACAACTTTTTCGCTATTGCCAGCCGCATTACGTTTGTTTTACTGAATTACGGTAACCAGTGAGTTCAAGATATTTTATTTTTTGCATTGCTTCTGTTCTGCTTCCACACACTGAAACTAGCTTGCTTTCAACACCCCGTTTTTCCACTAAATATATTCATACAGGATTTGTGCAGAATCTCTACAACTTTTTGCAGCCTCTACGCACAGGTGGAAGCTCCTCACGAATTCATTGGTGGGTCAAAAACACGTTGTACTCAAAACATTGTGGAATACGAGATGGTCGGCTAGGTACGACGCTGTTCGCGCACTGACAACCAGCTATCGTCAGACAAATTCTACGCAGCAAAACATTTCGAACGATTTGAAGCTTCGTCTTTAGCCACACAGATAACGGTGCTTGAGCTTGTAGTACTGTGTATTTTTTTGGACAGTGTTTTGTGGCAGTTCACTGTCGCTAGTAAGACGTTGCAAAAGGAAAGCATCTCAACAGTTTTAAGATTTTATACCGGTCTGGAGAATTTTTTGAAATCACTGAGAGATGGCTATGATTCGTATAAGGAAGAGGCTAAAATGATTCTGACAATCACATGTATAAAAACAGACGCAGACCAAAGCGGAAGCGGTTTGTGCAGGAATGTACGGAAAATGAGGATAATCGACATCTCACTGCCCGTGACAAATTTTGAGTTGATACATTTACAATTGTTTTAGACTTACTGGGTGCTGAATTTGAAAGTAGAAAGCCTTAGCAGGGTTTCATGAAAGGTTTCATGTTTTCTTCTAATTGCTTTGGCTCTCCTCCGGAAAGATTCGTCATCTTGCAGCGAATATTCAAAAGGACCTACTCTTTGGATCAAGAATGTTTCCATGATGAAATGATTCGTTTCTCTAGTCGCTTGAACCAAATGGATGAAAACGTTTCCATGCCAGTAAAACTTTTGCGGCGTATCCGAGAGTGAGATGTTGTTGACGCACACCCCAAAGTTGAAATAGCGCTGAGGCTCTATTTTATTCTTCCAGTCGCGAAAACCGAAGGTGAACGTTCATTTTCTGTCAGTAAGTTAATAAAAAAGCAGGATGCGTTCTGACATTACCCAAGATAAACTAATTCTATTTTGACTATGGCAGCTGATTTTACGACCGTCCTAAAGTGCGAAAAACTTGATGAGTTCGCTTGTTTGACGTGAAGAAAAAAAATTTATGATAGACTGTGAGCTGTTGGATATGTTGGTGGCAAACATTTGCTATCACTTGATGCAGATAATTATATATTTGCCCTCTGCCTCATGGATGCAATTGCTCGTGGTGTAGAGTGCTACCTCTGGTAACTGTACCAATTGTTCTTTGCAGAAAGTCTTAGAGTATACCTTATCGTTCTGTAGTGTTTTAAAGCAGAGGTAGAGTTTTTAAGGCTTTACAAAATTTCGTTACTTAACTTATACGGTACGCTTAATTTGTCAATGGTGGGTTTCATTTGTCAAACTTGTAGCAGTAAACCATTTAGTCATGTCTGAAATACTCGTGTCCTGGGCACTGCAGCACAGTAGTCTGTAGCAGTAAACGATTTGTCAAATACACTATTTCTGAAAAATATGATCCTTGGGTGGTCAGTGGCCATAGATCAGCAAATTTGTAACGCGTTTGATGCGGATATTACGTTTGCTTATTTCCAACAAGATTGCTAGTATATACAGAGTGAGCCTGTGCCTGCTGATGTTTTAGATGTTAGTTAAATCAGCTAGAACAGTTTCTCGTGAGCTGTACTTGACAAAACACTTGTTCGTGTGGTTAGCTGAGGATGTTACGAAAATGCTTTGCTGTGCAAAACTTATTTCCATGCTTTTTGCCATCAGCATATAGCAAAGAGGATTAAAACACTACATTTCGAAATTGTTTGGAAATTTACAACTTATAAACGGAATAAATAAACCCTGTCGACACTGAATGGATTGTGCTTGTTTGACCCATATAAAATATGTAGTTACTATAACAGAGAAATGTGCGTACAGCTATTAAGATGGACAACTTGACAATATTCATATACTTGTCGTTTTGTACTTCGAGAGGCGGTGCCCCAAACCAAACACTGTTGTTCGCTTAAAGTCAAAATATTTCCCCCTCCCAAAATTTTGGGCTGGATACGTCACTGGTTGTAGGTGCAACACACATTTGCCCAGAGCAGAACAATTGCAGGAAGATGGTTCAGTTCATTTCAAATATTTCAAGTCTTTTGTTTAAACCCTGTAAACCCAGGAGCACCATGGAACGCAGAATAACTTAAGAGTATTAAGTTTGAGCGACGTCGGTTTTCCGTGGTGAGAAGAAATGTTGGTGATATCGCAAGCAAAAAATCATGACAAAAATAAAAAACCTGCAAAAGTAGCAATTTCTTACAAGCGCTTACGCGCCATGTCTTTGGGTAAGTTTACGCCAAGAAGCCAATACTTTTGAAAAATTTCATAGTGCAGTGCTTTCAGCTGCTCAACGCTGTAGCTTACATTCGACATGATGGTTGTTCTGCGCTTTGTCAAATATTAGGGTTGTTTCGCGCATCGACCCAGCAGAGGTATAATGTACGGAAATGAGTTTAACGAATAGAGACAGCCCAGCGAGAAATCAATAACTGTATACATTGTGCTTGGTAACTTGCAGCCCCGAAAAAATTGTGCGGCTGTATGGTGATTAAAACATACGAAGCTGGTTATCTGTCTCAACAAACTTGCTTTTGTCTTCACAAATAAATCAGGTGGTCGTAATTTTTTGTAGCCTAAAAGGTTATTAAATTTTTTTGGTTCGCATTCTAGACTTTTATAAAATGAAGACCTCGCTATTTCAACACTTTGACAGTGTGTGAAAGAAAACTAACTGATAATTGCCAAGAGGCTTGCTTCTGTTCTAGCTGTATTACTGTCATAGGCGCTTGTTTTCAAAACATTTGCGCATCAAAAATGTATATACCGTGAATTTAAATTGCTGCCTATGGTGTCAGCAAAATATTCTTGTTTCCCAGATTTATTCATATATTGTTAAGAACGCATTAATTATTTTCATAAGTTGTCTTCTATATCTTGGTGAAATAAACCTTACAATTTTGTCCATTCTTGTTTTTAAAGATTTTTCTTTGCAAGAAATGTCCAACTTTTTTATTCAAATAGGTATTTCTTGTATTTTTTCAACCAACTGGCAACTTTAAAATAAAATAAAATGGATTTTGAGATTTGAGCTATTTGCTCAATAAACTAAAAAAGCGCATCGGTTGAAAAATGTCTGATAACGCCAGATATGAGCGCACATTTGTGGTAACCTGTGATGTCCGTTCCATTTTGTAGTAATTGTTTGTAACCCCCGTGGACAACAATTAAAAACACCTTAAACCTGACGGAAAATGGAAAAACAGCCCCTGCCATTGAAATTTTCGATCGACGATGGAAAACCATAGAAAAAGCTCGCTCTGAATTTTTACTTGTTTTTGAATTCCTTTCAGGGTTTTGTGGCCAAAAAGAATGCTCTGTCAAGCTTGTCCAGAAAATTCGATGACAGATCTTATTGCAGATATGGGTATTACGAGGGGGGCAAACTGCGCATACCCAATCTGAAAGCTTTCGGACCCAGGTACCTTCAAACAAACTACACGAGCAATGAATGCGCGCAAAGTTAAGATTTAAGCTGCTTTTGGAGCCAAAGACACAAGAAATGTGAATAATTAAGTTTACTTTCGTTTTAGCAGCATGTTTTGAACTAGGATCTGCACTGGAAAATCTCTGGCTAGTTTCTGCAATGGAAGATGTAAGTCAAGAAAAAGACCTGGTCAATTCGGATAGGAAACTTGCTGATCGGAAGCGTGCTAGCATTGCACGGTTGATTAATTTGGAAGAATGTGAAAATCGTAAGAGGCCGAGGCCGGGAACTTTGTTGAACATGCGAGCTTTGACTTTCGAAGACTGTGTTGAGATTGGTTCCGGAAACACGTCACCGTCGTCAATCCAACGCAGCATGTCTCGAGAATCTGCGGTAAAAGAACAAGTGCAGCAAAAAGCAGTTAAGCAGCTGGAAAACAAGCAGCATCAAGAACACTCGGACCAGCAATGCAGGAAAAAGCCACAGGCGCAACAAACGCAGCACCATGGCAAATGTCTTGAGGAAAATCGTGGTGCGTAAACAATTACCAGCATTGCAATATCCCGTGTCATAATATTAGAGAAGAAAAGTAAACCAGTGCCTTCGTACACGCTGAGCTGTCTATCTAAAATTTTTATAAAGGTGTTGTTCTCAATCTTATGCACTGCGGACAAGCTCAGTTTCGGTAGGCATTTTAACATTAATATAGTGATTATTTAATTATTGTGATGGAATTGTTTTGAAGTCAAAAATGGAAGTTTACCCTATATATTAAATATTAGAATATGGGTTTTATTTATTTCTATTTTATACTTCATACACTTCGCAGAAGTGATGATGCTTACCTAGTAAGCGAAATATACTCTGCAGATCTTAGTGTCTGATGCTTTGCTGGGAAAGGATTCCTTTTGATGGATAGTGTCGCTTGATGTTTTATTAATACGTTTCGACAAAAGTTTTTTGTTTGCCATTCATAGAATTTGTTACAGCCAGGGCGCCGGGGTCGGAGATTTTTACAACTTTATCCCGAGGTGGAGTCGGAGTCGTGGAGTCTGGATATTTTTATTCCCGGAACCGGAGTTGGCGTTAGCTGATTCCGGCAGCGTAATTAAAACACTCAAATTTAGAACCGACTATGCAGCCACGGTTAGGTATAGTTACAATGCCATTACGATGCCTCACTTCCAAACAGTTCGGGATTACTCTGGAGCCTGGGCAAAAATTACTGTTGTTCGTCATGCATTATGAATATGACGCAGATATCTCAAGGTTCCAGATAGATGTAGGCTTTCTCTGTACAGTAGATGTTTCCAATTCCACACCGTTATATTTAGCTTGCTGTCTCATTCTATTCTATCCGCATGTATTTGTTGATTGTGTACAAACTGCGACTGTGAAACCGAGTTCATAGGGTTCTTACTCGACTTACCCAATTTATTGTAACGTGTGTACTGTGACACTGCTCTTAGATACAAGATCGATCCAAGAGTTTGCTATCGGATTGAAACAAAGACATGCAAGAAACGCAAGAAACGAATATGAAAGTGACTTCTTACAAAAGCTCGTATCGGAAGTTGTGCTGTAGAAGATTTTCAAATTGAGAAGAAGCAGGTTTCAAGCGCCACAGCCGACAATGCACCAGATAGGATAAGCAACATGAAGAAGTTGGATGAAGTAAAGGAAGATTTCGAAAACTGTGAAACTTCTGGTAATGAATGGTACAGATGAAAATGAGCATGACGTTAAGATGGTGTAATGCAGGAAGTCACTAAGTCGTGAGATTCACCACATGCTGTTTGTTGTTCATACACTTCAACAGGCAATACGTGATGCTTTGGGAAGTGGGCCAGTTTCAAGCATTCCTACAAATATTAGGCAAGTTGCAGCTGCTGCCAGAAAGCTCAAGACAGACCGCATCATCATAAGACTTGGCGAAAAAATCAGCAATTCTTGGTCAAGGCACAAGTTGTGACTCAACCTACCTGACACTTATGCGCGTTCTTGAATTAAATCTACTCAGGTCGATGTGTCAAATCCACAAATCAGTTTGAGTAATACGCAATGGGATTTAAGAGAACACTTCAGAAAGTTTGCTTCGTAAATCTTTAGAGTCAGGGTTCATGAACTTGGGCATGCAAGAGGGGCGCGAGGATGACAGCGACATATTGTTGAAAAGCAGGATAATGGCAAATAAATTGTTGGTTTTTGTGTTTGGTTATGAGGTTAGACGAGGTGCGAGTATCAATGACTAACGAAAAGGGGGCACGGCTGAAAAAGTTTGTAAACCTCTGCTTTAGAGGCAACTGAAAGGGTGCAGGAAAAATTTTAACTCCGGGGAATGTTTTTGCGGGAACTGGAACCTAGAAATATCTGTTATGGTGGCTGTCACAACGCAACTGCAATGGTGTGGCGGAAAATCATGAAAAAACTATGTAGCGGAGAGAAGCAAACTTGTAATAACATTTTTCTAGCTGCTGTTTATCGCAGTACCCCAGCATGAGATGATGCTCATAGACAATCAGCAGGTCAGTGCAAGAAAAACCTCTGTGATCTACAGTAGCTTTCAAGATACGTGGGTCTAGAAAATGACGAATTCGTTTCAGTGTCCTCGTCGTCCACCGCTTTCGATGATGATGAACTCAGCTTTGAAAAACATCTCGACAAGTTGGAAAAATCAAAGCGCAGTCGCTTGGAATCAGTGGAGTACCGAAATATTATGTGTCAGATTTAGAAATGCTTTCTTCCATTCTCTGCGTGAAGTTGGCCGTTCGTTAAAACTGCGTATTTCCCAAGCCATACAATATTACCTTCGTGGGCGTCGGAAGTGGGGGGCAGGATCTATATTTGCGTGCTAAGATCACTATGGACTCGACTATCACACTGCATGCTTTTCGAGTAGAAGAGACTTGTGATAAGTCAGTGATAGTCGATTAACACAAAAAAGACTAAAAGTGTGCATTGTGTGTACAAGGGCCGCAAAAATGTTCAGCGGGCTGTAGTTTGCCCAACCCTGCTTCACTCTAAGTAAAACTAAAATTAAAACTGAAAACTGCACATATTAATTCCACTTACATTTAAGTATTCATCAACATACTTCTGGCAGCAGATTATAATTGCCGATTTGCAATTTCTAAATTTGGAAAGATATTATGGATTTCAGCAAACTTTATTGAAAAAAGCCTGCTTTACAGAGTGCTAATTAATACAAATTTGCCCGGAGTCGGATTTCATATATTTTGTGCCTCTTGGAGTCGAAGTTGGAATCAAAATTTTTGACAGTCGACTCCCGAGTCGGAGTCGAATGAATCCCGAAGCTTTGTTTGGAACCCGACATGTTTGAGAGATTATATCCAGCAATGTGAGCATTCTCATTTAAAACCCTGAATACTCAAAACGTGAAAGTAATGTTATTTAAACCCTTTATAATTCAAACACCGCAGTGTGATTCAATTAATGAAATGTTAAGAATGTTTTCCTACTGCTTCTTTGGGAGTCTAAATCAAAAACATCTAATATGGTTAGTTTTACCAGACACGTGGTTACCGATTTACATAATGCTAAAAAATCCACTTGACAGTTATTATTCTATTTTATTACATGCTTATTAATTTATTTCTATTGTTTTAATTGTTTATCATTGCTATTTTGTTAACCCTAAACTCAGAGTGCTCATATCATGGATCATTGCACAATTAATGCGAAAATCATTTCCGTTCCGAACAACATGGAAGAACTTCTCAGAATCTTGAAAAAACATTCCAGAAAATCTATCATATGTTGAAATATCTCTTAACTGTCAACGTTTTCCATTATGAAAACAACTAATGCACTGTTTTGCAACAAATTTGAATTTAACATCGCTCGAAAAGTGCGGGTACAAATCTAAGCGCTAATCATTTTCATACTTATGTATAAGCCCTGGGTAAGATTCAAACTACAAAGGTAAAACCTTCAAAACTAAAAGAACCTTCTTCTCACCGCATTGGAATGTGAAGAGCAAGTTTACCACAGTTATCACGCACTAATACTAGACGGTGCAATCTATGTGCAAATTGTACTGTACAGTGTCCCAAAAGCAGAGTTGGTGCTGCTTTAGTCTTTCATTATTTCACCCGTGAGCTTTGCTTGCAATTTACTGAAATGAAAATGCGCAGTTAACGCGAAATCGATTTCCTAGTAAAACACTTTATGAGCAGATTTAGCTGCGTCTTCCTTGTGGTGAACTGTCACTGTCCCATTCAGTTATACGAGACGGTGCAATCTATGTGCAGATTGTCCTGTATACTGTGCCCCTAAATCAAATGCACAAGTTTCGAAGAACAGCCATAGTCAGTTCAGTGGTTCTGTTGCTTTTCGAATTGTTTATCACAAAAATGACATTCCTAGTCAAAACGCTGCCATACCTTGCTATTTTGAAACGATGGTGTTATGGAAAAAATAATAATCAACTACGTTTTTAACTCCGAACAATGTATCGACCAAGCCATACAGATCCATACAAATATTTGCAGTGGAGTTTTATAAACAACCACTAGGAAAAGCAAAAACGTCTTGTTGACATGTTTTGGGATACAGAGAATTGTCAAAAGAGTATGATGCTTTTCAGATACAAGTTTTCTCGGGTTTGGTTCGTGGGAAGCACTAGGGCTTACTCGACAGTTCGCCGCTTTGCCCAGATACAGAAATATGAAAGGCAACCAAAAGTCGCGGATAGAAAATGTTAATGCAGCTGGTCACAAGCTAAACTCACCTATATTTAACGAATCTTTTTGCTGCACGCCAAATTGCGTGATATAGATCTGAAGCACTTATTGATATCAAGCTGAGAGCTTGCAAATCAGTTAACATTAACGCTGAGACACTTGTGCTTGTAGTTTTGACCATAAAACTTAAATTCACCATAATTTTTAGAAATCTACAGACTTATTGATTTAAAATTGGTTGTGTGTTTTTTCAAATAATTTTGTTATCGGAAGTTTGTGGCACAAGCAGTGTTGTTTTGATTGCTTGTGTACATGTGTTTTAGATTTTGGCATTCAATGGTTGCAAAACGTGCGATTGTTTTGCATCGTGTCGCTTACCTTATTGATCTTGATTACGTGTGTAGGTGCAAGCCAAGATCAATATCGCTTGACAGACGGGAGTCAAACACATTTAGATAATCGCCTAGTCCTCCAAAGGTCGCAAGACGAAGTAAAGGTGATACGAAACTACAGAATAAAGTCGATTAGGAAGGGGCTGCCAGACATGACCCATGCAGTTCCAAAGAGCTGTAACTTGCTCACAGCTTCAAGAGGTATATTGCAGTTGTTCAGAATGATGAAATGTATTCACGTCTTATACTTCGCGTTTGCAATAGGAGTGTAAGAAAATCGCAATTTAGTCTGAAATTCAACTCATTCCAATATGCATCGACACCAGGTGACCGAGGATATAATAAAACGAACGATTGCAGTATTTGCAAAGACAATTAAAAATAAAAGTTAACTTGTGTTTTAAATTAAACAGTTTTTGTGTTTCAATATATCTCCTTTGAGGAAATTTGATCGCTTGTTCCCTGCAGACACATTGAAGCAATGCTGTTGTTATGGAAAATGGCGATGTCGTTGACGGCTTGTTTTTCAAATTCCTTCAGGAATGTCTTTTATTCCTCACCTCAAGAATGCATTAGCAATATGATCGTTAAAGCTGCCCTGTCTGTTAAAGCCTGAACGTAAAGATTTACACTTTCTGATGTAAAAATTACGCAAACCCTAAATCTGTCTATTTGTTTTGGAAATCGTGTTAATTTCCCATCGGAGCATCGGAATAAATTCATGTTTTTCATCTGGGTCTACCTAAAAATTACATTTTAAAAATCCAATAGTATTTCAAAATCCAAAACAACCTCAGATATACTTGTTTTTAAGTTTTTTTTTGAGATGATTTTGCATTTTCACTTTTCATTTTGATGTGGGTGTGAATGCATCCAACACATTCTTCATGCTAACTTATAGTAAAGTATGCTTTTGCGTATCACTTTCCCATGGATTTTACGCACCTTTGGAGTGTAACTGAGAATCAATAGAACAGATGCAAACACAAGGAATGAATATATAAATAAAAATAAAACTACAGTAGAAATATTCTAGTCTGACAAAAACGTCGAGCACGTTCAGATGTAAGAAGGATCAGGAAATGTGATTTATTAACGAAAGATCTTATTAGTAAAACTTAGTGGAGAAAAAACTTTTTAGAGGCTTTAAACACCCATACTAGTTTGCCTTCCTTGTTATTTGCGATAAAATTGTGCAGGTTCATTTGCTTCACAAGATGACCGAGGGCTCGTGGGAACTACGCTTGAAAGATCTTTCTCTAACTTTAATACAGCTTTGATAGCAGGACAATTGAAAGGATTGTGGATAGGACTGTAACAGTTTTTTCAAAAGATTATTATAACAACTGTGCTGATAACCGTAGTGGCAAGCACACGTATAAACACGTATAAAAATAAAATGCTCGTATTTTGTTTAAACACACACAGATAAGCATACAAACACACGATCAGAGAAAGGAAGATTGCTTAAACGCAAAAGTTACCCTCTATTTCAGGGATGGGCATTTAGGGGCCCGCGGGCCATATATGGCCCACCACAGTGTTTTTAGCGTAGCTCGAAAGCATTCAGAAAATATCTTCAAGTCTGAAATTTCCTACAACTTTTCACAGTAGACGTTAATGCTGAGGCTAACTTGAACCGAGACTTGCTTTTATTTCCATCGACTTGCTTCTCTTTCCATTGGAAGGTTTGGCCCTCCGCTAAACAGTCTTTTCAATGTGTCCCCCATGCCAAAGTAATTGCCCACTCCTGCTATATTTTATTGATCATGAATCTGAAGGAAATTGTGTAAGAATGCTGGGTTCCATTTGTATGTGTCCACTATCAATTGCTAAGCGCATTAGGCTCGGAAGCAACAACGCAAAAATCACATGTTAAACAAAAAACGCTTTGGACATTTCAGACACAGTTGTATCATCCTTGGCAAAATTTTCATCAGTGAAGCGCAAGATGATATGTAACGCATAACCCGTGCGACATTCCACAAAAAATCGAAGAAATTGAGTTTATGATTCAACAGCGTGCTGCCTCCTTGATTAAAGCAGCTGAAGGTTTGTCAACTTGATGTCCCATGAAAACACACCGTGAGTAAAGAAGTATGTTTTCCACCAAAACACATCGAATATTTTTCAGCACAGATGTAACACTACACTAGATACAAAATATTACCCTAATTAGATGCATGAATAGTGCATTCATACAGAAAGTCAGCTTTCCTTCAGGTTTGGAAGTTATAAGATTGTTTCGTCTTGGTGGAAGCCTTAAGTTCAATTTCGTCTTAACAATGGAAGACTCAGATACAGATTTCGTTGCAAAATGATTCTTCTTCTTCTTTTGAGCCAGTTGTTCAAATCACTGCTTGGCCGCGCTAGATCTCGGGCAGATGTTGAGCAGCCATTCGATGGTCTCATCGTCCAGAACCATCAGGTCATGCAGTCCATGGAGAGGTCGATGGATTGGACATTGGAGGACAACATGGTTGACGGTTTGTTCTTCTGCGCCACACTCACAGGCCGCAGAGGAGGCCATACGCCATTTGTACAAGCAGGAGCGGAAACGTCAGACACCGGTGCGCAGGCGGTTAAGCCGGACCCAGGCTCTTGTTGGGAAGGTCGTTCCGTGGGGGTGGGTGCCAGTGTCGGGGATGAAAATGCGAAGTCTTGTGGGGTTATCCGTCCACTCCACATTCCATTGGTGATCCGCCCACTGCGCCGTACGTATGTTGTTGTTGTCAAATGAGCTGATGAGATGTTGTCCGGCAGGTTCAAATGGGTGTCTCGATTTTGCGTTTGCACTCGATGGACGGGTGAGCGTTGAGTGGAGCAGATGTTCAGGCTCCATGGCACGGCGTGCCAGAGACAGTGTGGCTCCATTGCGACGAAGCTCAGCAGGTTGAATGCCTGCGAGGATTGGAAGGTTGTCCGCTGGTGTAGGGCGCAGGCATCCAGTCACGAATCG
>Ga0210059_1010659_pt1 | contig 14153 bp, 9 predicted proteins | sample Ectturendosymbi2_FD_188042 | JGI IMG/M metagenome (GOLD analysis project Ga0210059, IMG submission 188042) | Ecteinascidia turbinata endosymbiont from Florida, USA - Sample 2 (SPAdes) (version 2) | ecosystem: Host-associated > Tunicates > Ascidians > Unclassified | place: Key West, Florida... | reverse complement strand
TGATGTGGCTTTACAAACATTGATGAATGATAAGTACAAGCTTGAATCATTGCAAGGAGATGGAAGCAGAACCAGGCAGGCGATCCCTCAAAATGCCCGCTGAAAAGCTAGGGCCTGTAATTGTTATTCTCTGGAAGTAGTTTTCTGGTAGGGTGAAATTAGAACTGCAGTTCTCGGTGTGTGGAATGTCTACTGAGTTCTCGTGTCCTTCCTGGTTTATCAGGATGTCTCCTTCTTGATCGTTTGTTGGAGGAGGATGTGGTGCTACTTATTCGTTCTGAGTCAGAGCTCAATATTAGTATAATCAGGACAATAAGTGAAAGTCCGATTAATCTCGTCATCGTCAACCAAGATGTTCTCAGTGCTTGGGGAATCTACAGTGAAATATCTGGAGTGAGAGTATGTTTTATTTATTATAGTATTTATCGTATTCTTTCCAGAAGTGTGGATATGTTTGTAAATTTATTGCCATATTTTCTTTCGCATCTTCACGTTTTCTGGCAAATAATTATTTTTCAGCAGTGAGGAGTACTATTATTCCTCCGGTAATAATTGCAGCAATAGTTTCAATTTTTATTGCTTGTGAGCTTTCTGCAAGATTTCAAATTCTCTCAGTCTATAGGACTTGTTTCTTGCAATTACTGGGTGCTATTTTGATTCAATTAGTAAAATTTTTGACGTCCTTGCTGCATTAGTCGATAAATTTCAGTGTTATGTATGATTCCTTTTGTGATTTTCGAGCATTTTTACTCATAATTACTTTCTGTTTTTTTTATTTATTTATTTATAGATCTTTTCGTAGTTATAATATGCTGTTCATGGCAATCGCATTTGCCAATTCAAGCTGCTGTATTTGTAACTCAGTAACTTGGTTTTTCACTTGATTTAATTGTAACGTGAATTGACTTTTCAAGTCTTCAAATTTGTCATTTGACATATCATTATATGTTTTCATTTGAACTTGGATTATGCTACTTACTAATGCATCTGCTAGGACAGAGAATAGTATGAATACTTGCAAAAATAACTTTTCTCTTTGTCCTAGGTGTTTCGTGATTTTACGTTACAATTCCATATGTAGTATAATTATTTGGTGGGAAACACGCATTAGCATAAGCAATTAAAGGTTTGTTGTATTGTGTGTCTGGAAGGAATTCCAGAATTTTTTGCTAATTTCAAAGGTCCTACAGTACTTTTTACGTGAACCTGTATCGGTCGAAATGAATTTATATTGTTTCATTTAACTCCTGAGAAAATTTTACAGAATCCTGCAATTATATGTATTGTTGGTGAGGAGACATCACAAATATAAATGCTTTCTATAGCATTTATCCTTCTACCTATCAGGGAATTTTTGAAATAAGCATTTCGGGTGTTATATCGTCTGTTTCTGAGTGTTTTAAATTTGATTATTTCAATTCTGTTGTTTTTATGTAGGATTTCTCCGAACTTTAAAGTGGTTCATTGTAACGCTGGAATCCAGATAATTTGTCGTAAAAAATGGACATGTGCAATGTTGATCAAATTTTTGAATTAAATTGTAATGCCTTACTTGTGGAAGTATTGCTGATTATAAGTTTTGTTCTGGAAGCCTACTGAACCATACTGCGGAGATTTCGTGACACTATCGATTTTTAAAAGATTGAATGCGTGTGTCATTGGTGTATGTATTGGAATTTGTCTGATTTCCTGTTGCTGTCTTGGGATGTGAGTAGTGTCATATCCCAGCGGTGTGGCATCTGGTCCGGGAAGGGACTGAGATGTACAGGGTTGATGATTAACATTAAGATTAAATTTAAGGATAGAAACATGATTTCGTAAATTTGTTGTAGGGGTAGCTGTGATGAAAAAATGTACATATTTGAAATGAAGTACTTGGTAATAGTTGAAAGCAATCAACAGTTAACAACTACTGAATCACTGGTGTAAACGTAACATAAGATGTAAACAGATATAACTGTAAACAGTCACAAAAAGTGAAACTGTGACAAAAGATTGGTCGAGGTGTATACTCGACAACTGACATGGTAACGCTTATTTGGGTTTATGTTTTGTTTAATTTGAAGTGATTTCAGTATACATTTATATGCAAGAGAGTTACGATGTGTAAGGCACCAAGATAAACGCCTCTTGGGAACACTGCTTGTTTTGTCGTAGACAAGCGAGTTAGTCGTATTTTGATACCATCATTAACAGCTACTCTATCTTCTACCAGTAGATCACGGTAGGGTCGTGCTGGTATGAAGTGAAATTGCACGTCATGTATTTGGATGACATGAAGACCTGGTATATGCAGAAATTTTGCATAATCTTGGGCACGAGTCAGCATCGGCGTGACGCGGCCACGCGAATCGCGCCAGAGTGGTTTGGCTGCATATCTTCGTGGTGTTTTTGACGATGATCTTCTGATCCACGTGAAGCCATTGTATGCAATGTGGATCTAGAATGCGAAAGACAACGCGAGCTGCAGTAGGTGTCAGCTCATAAGTGAATGCTGGCTTATATTGGGGATTTCGCCCTATCAGAGGTCTGGGTCTTTGTTGAGGCTCATTCCTCGTTTGCGACCAGCTGACTCTAGCCAAGTCTCGATGGATTTTGTCAAGCTTGCGATCCAAATTTTGCAAGGTGTGACGTGTATTACGTGATTTGCCTCTGGTTCTCTGAGTTTTTCTTTCTTGTAGCTCTGGTGTGTATTGTGTATCTGGTATCCTGCCTTCTAAGTCTTGGTGGCCATTCTGTGTGTCCGTCCATCGGACTGATGGTGAGGTAAGCGTGGTTTTGTTACCAGTAGTATCTTCCAAAAGATTATCATTTAATTGCAAAAGTTATAAGTCTGGAATACATTCAGCCATGATTTAGTTTCTAAAATAGCTGTGAATGCGCGGAAAGGAAAAAAATGTACAACGTTAAAATAGCTGGTTAATATTGGCTTAATATGGTATAAATAAAACTGTTTGCTTATGGAACTTGGGTATGAGGAATGAAACCTATGTATGAAACCTAATAAAATGACTGGAAGGTTGCAGTCTTCCAGGTTGTTGAAATGGTTGCCAGTGAATTGTTCCAATTCGTTGTCCGACATGGATGAGTCTGTCCTTCCTGACTTGGAAATAAAGAATCGCTCCATTGAAGGTCCAATCTAATTTTATCGCTAGAATGTTAGGTCCTGTTATAAATCGGATGCTCAGCCAAGTATCTGGTTTGAGTAAACCTCTTAATTGTAAGCCAATTTGACCCTTGGTATAGCGTGGAGTAAATAGAGGAAAGGTGATGAGGATTGAGTCATCAACTTTCGACATGTGAGATGCCAAATTTTCTGTCAGTTCCAATGCGTTCATTATCATAGTTTTTAAGAGAAAAAGCGGGTATTTAACATAAAACGGAAATCATTTGCTTGATAACCGTACAACAAAGTGGACATTTGTTATTTCATCATAGCGGACACTCTCTGCAGGCTATAAAATTTCTACATGGGTTTGACAATGTGTTTTGTTCGTGGTTGGTGCAAACTGTACATTGTATGCGTTGTTGCAGGTTAGCAATTTGACTATCAGTGTGTTGTGGCAGATCTTCGGGAGGTGTTTTTGAGAAGCATTGTAAAATTTTGTTGAATATTTCACTTGTCTAATTAAGGTATTGTAAGAGGGTAAGAGTGTTTCCAAGGTTAATGAGTTGTCTCCGCTCTCAACGAAGGAGGTCAGTGCTGAAACATCGTATGTGTAGTTGTAAAAATCGGTGGTACGTAGTGTATCGAGGCAATTTGTCGGTGTTCTACTGTAAAGTGTTGTTAACCGAAAAGTTTAGTTTTTCCAATTTGTGACGCGTGTGAAATATAGAAAATGCCGTGCAAGTATTTTGCATGTATTATCATAAAGTTGTAATTTGTTGTGTATTCCATAACATGAGAAGCGCTTATAGTAGATTTTTATATAGATTCGTCATGCTAGTGGAATCAGTTACTTTGATAAGGTAGTTCATATGTGCTTCAGGCGTGGTGTCTTGGAAGTCTTTTGAGTTCCCAATTTTGCGTAATTGTGTAAGGCGATAGGTACTATCGGTTTTATTTACCTGGTCAGATTGAGTGAGGTGTTTACAATTTTGGAGACGCAAGTAGATGAATGATGAAACTAGATGTGTTTGACGGGAATTCGGTCAATATGATGCCACATAAGAAACGTTGGATGTTATTGTAGGTAGTGGAGAGAGGAACAAAATCCTTCGTTCACTAGATCCTGTGGATCGTATGAAGCCTAATTCCACTTTGCATTAAAAGTGCGAAATCTATGCTGTTTATCCGTTAAATCGAATGTACTTGCGTCATTCAGTTGAGGGGTGTGTGGTTGTTTAAATCTTAAGTATATTGCAGTTGCAGCAGTGATGCGTGCTGTGTGTAAGTGGTATCGTGAGATTTTTGGCATAGACAATTTTTAACGTTGGTCATGTGGCAAGTGAAGCATAGTTGTCTTGTGTCTGTAGTTAGTAAATATCAATTTTCTTGAACAATTTTAGTCTATTTTATAATTGAGAAGGCAAAAAGCGACTATGTTTTGATATAACTACAGAAACTACATGTAATATTAAACTAGTTATCAATAAAAGACATTCAAATAAAGTAAAACCAAGTGTAACACTCAATAAATATTCCTATTTTTCGGCAGTCTATCTTTCTAATCTGGTTAATGCTGTGTCGGAGACATTGTAAATCCTTGCAAATACGTCAGGTATTATAGGATTGTGCACCAGTGGTGGTTGTGTAACGGCTAGTAATGTCACAAGAAGTGTGACCAGTAATATCAATTTAGTCATCTCGAATTACATTTTCTCTATTTTGTTTCTGAAAAATTTTAAACACATCTAAAGTGATATACGGTGAAAACGTATGAAAGGTATGATTTAATGACAAAAATTCAAAGTGATATTTAGTTATGGAGCATATCAGGAGAGAATTTGGGTTTTACTGTTCTTCATTTCCATGTAGTTGTTCTAGGGGTTGAAAGATAAATTTTAGATTTTGATATATGTACTTGCTGACTCTGAGTGTTATTGTGCAAACGGGGTGTTGGCTGTTTTGTATTAGTAGGGGTCAATTCTGATTCTGGTTGCGTCTCCTGTGAAACAATTTTCATTAATGATTTTCTATCCTTGTGTTGGGGTATCGAGTTTGTTTCTTTCTCCTGTATTACAGTCAGTTTGGCGTGTTGTTGGTGCCGATGCAGGTTCCTGAAAAAATAATGAATGAACGGCTGTTGAAAGGGACAGTGACAGTCGTGGTCCAATAACGCGTGATAAAATTACATTACAGAAAAGCACAAGAAAAATTTCTTTGGACAAATACAACTCCAGTGGGCGATTCACGAACTCGATTGATCTATCCATTCAGAAAAAATCTGAGTCAGGGCTAGATGTTTCCTCGGGTATAAATGGGAACAGAGCCGTCCACATAGAAACGATTCTGTCTAATTGAAAAAGAAAAGGGAGCTGTCCCCAAAGATACAGGTCTGTCCACGAAGATACTGAGCCGTCCACACGGAAACAGAGTTGTTTCACAAAGAAACAGGGTTTGTTTCACAAAGAAACAGTTGCTGACTGACACGTACACTGCTTGGAACAGCTTTATATTGCTTCACCATTCAAGTAAAGTGCAACATGGCGGCCAAAAAATACAGGGTTTCAGTTCTAGGAAGAGTTCGCCCGTCACAAGGAGAAATTACAAAAATCGTACTGACCGACACGTATACTGCTTGAAATAGTTTTATATTCCTTTCACCATTCAAGTGAAAGCATAACGGAACGACCAAAATTTTGGTGCATGAGCACAATATCTGTACAATAAATTTCGTATGCAAAATCGCATAATTTTCGACAAAAAATATTTCATAACTTATGACTTAAAAAAAACTATTAGCGAAAACTGACCCATTGGAGCTCACTAGAAGGGAAGAAAGGAAGAGATATTGAAAAAGATAAAATGAAAGAGGATAGAACAAAGTGCCGGCATGAGGGCCAAGTAGTCAAGTTTTCACTTCGAGTTACTAAAAGCATATTTTCTTTTAATCTATTATTAACTAATTTAATTATATGCTAATTATGTAAATCGTATTTCACGATGGATCAGTCACAAAAAATTATCTTAATATTCCGTGCACGGTTTCTTCGAAATCATAAAGTTTGTGAGACATCCCAAAAAGAAATTTCTCCCAGCTGCGCATTACAAGGCTTGGACTTTAGGTGTTCGTCACGCGAGCAAAGTGCGTTCAGCCGCAAAAGAATTCCGTTGTGAAGTCTCAGAATTTCTGACAGATGAACACTACTTAGCAAGTACTGAAGGAGTTCGTCCCGCAAGCAATATGTTAACATCCACAGAAAAACTAAAAAAATATTTATTTATAATTCGTTTAGCGGGCATTATCTGAAAAAAAATTGGTGAGTGATAGTTGCTTGACAGTAGCATTAGGTGTTCACTATGTAAGCAGGGTGTAGTAAATGAAGGTGGCCTGACAGTAGCTTTAGAAGTTCACTAAGTAAGCGGGTTATCATTTACATAAGCGGAAAAAAATGTCAAAGTTCAAACAAGAGATTAGGACCACTTCCGACAACTGTCTTCTTACTTTCTGAAGTTGAATTGTACCATCTTCAGTTTTGTCTTGTTTTTGTACTTTTGTTCGGTGTCTTGCTCTGAAAGGAGTCTTGCGAAAGAGTTTGACCCATTGTTCTGAAATTCTTGCGATCTGAAGTCTAGTTGTCGTCGAAAGTTGTGTCGCTGTATCCTCGGTCGGATCGACGCATGTGGAAATGTTAGGTTGTGTTGAGATGGGAACGGCTGATTTATGCCTGTTTGTTGCTTTTGCCCATCATAACGTCTGGTGGAGCTTTGTGATAACAAATTTTTATGCTTTTGTTGGTGAGATGTAAGGTTCAGGCTCAATGTCTGTTGAATGTGGAAGCGTTGGCTATACACTTTTCGCTGATTCTGGTTAAAAAGGGTTTTGCTTGCTCTGCAGTCGCGTGCTATATGTCCTGGTTTTCTGCAATTGAAACATATGCGCTTTTCTACATAATCAAGAGTTGATCGCTGTTGTGAGACTGTGTGGTTTCTGGCTTCCGTCAGATTTGTAAAAATGTGGTTTAGCGTTTTAATCATTGTGTGGAAAATCTCCAGGATAGTGTACAGTTCTTCACGTGTTTCCCATTGATTTTCATCTTGCTGACAGTGTAACACTTCTGCTTTTGGTGATTCCTCAATCTGAGTGAAGTCAGTATTGTTATCCTGTTCGTAAGCAGGATTGGTCTTTAAAGGTGTGGAGTCCTCCATGGATTGTTCAGTAGATTGTCCCTTAAGATTCGAAAGTTCAGTATCAGATATGTGATTGGCCATGTTATGTCAAAGCTATGTTCTGAAAAATGTGAAAAGTTATAGTTATGTCTTTGTGAGGAATTGCAAGGAAAGATGTGGGTGTCTTAAGGCTTATTGAAGTTGAAGGGTATGAGCCTTTAAGTTTTTTTTGTTAATGTTGCAATAGTTCACAGTATTGAGCTATTTTGAATGGGTGTAGCTGGCAGTTAAAGTCCGTGAAATGACAGTTTTCACATTTAGAGGATAAGTTTGATGCGTCGTTATGTGCTTGAAGTTATTGAATGGTAACTTCTGTAAAAATTGTAAAAATATATCTTGTAAGACTAGGACATTGTATCGTGGCTCTAGTTAAATCTTGTGAAAGCGTGTGTGCTGTATTCGAATTAGTGGACATATAGATTTAGGGTGTCATTTTTTGTCTACATAAAAACAGGTTCTGTACTTGGGTAACATTTTGGAGTGTCTCCACAAATGTATTGCTAGGATATATCATGATCTCGTAGTTAATTTCCTGTTCTGTGGACTGTGGGCAAATTTTTATGAAATGGCCCGTTTGTCCACATTTATTGCAAAGGCAGCATTGATGATGCCGTCGCTTTTTGTCAGGCTGGGATCCATCTTTTGTTGTTTGTTGTCGATAATTGACCTGTTCAGTGGTGATTTCATTGGTTTCACCAACTATTGAATTGCTTGATTCATGTTGTGGGTCTTGCACTTGATGAGAGGTGTTTTGTGTCTGCGGAGCCTTTGGGATTAGTTTCCTTTTTGTCGCTGAAATTGAACGTTTGTAATTATGTATTATTCCATCTTCCTGTTCCTGCGTTGATGCCTTCGTTACTTTTTTAAAAATGGCCTGGTGTGCTTTGGATCGTTGTCTGTGAGCCTATTGTATTTGCTTGTTGTTGAGTGACCAATGGATTTGTTTCTACTGGTAATGGAGGAGACGATTGGGACAGAATTTCAACAACCTTGCGTTGTTTGACAAAAATGTGTGAAGAGTTTTGGTTGCGATGTTTTAATCCATTTTCTAATAGCAATGCGGTTGTAAGGTAGAAAAAAGGCAGTAATGTATGAAAAGATATATCATAGGATTAATTTTCAAGTTTTTGTATCATATGTTGCAGGTTGAAGAGATCGTTGTGATCTGTCAAACAATTGCAATGGTTTCTGCAAATGTGTAATGGTTAGTGGAGGTGGAGGTTTTATGCAAGAAAAAAGCTTTTTTGAAGAAATGAGACTGGAGGGAAATGATGTTGGAATTGCCTTTGTTTATTTCTCATGACATTTCAAGCCTGTGATACGGAGGTTTTTCCGATCTGTGTTTACGTATGACCTTGCCGAAATGACTCGTCGAATAGCTAATCTTTGCCAGCAACATGAAAAGATTTGCACAATCGTAAAAATTTTGCAACTCGTGCGTACACTAGCACTGTGACACAGCTTCAATAAGGTATTCTACGTGCAATCTCTAAGATTTGACAGCTATCTGCAAATTTGTTGCATTTATATGCATATCATGACTATTGTCTGCTTTTGAAACGTAGTATGGACAGTCTTCATTTCGTCTGTCATAAAACTGGTGGGTGGTTAATAAACAGCAGACGTGTTTTGAAACGTATCAAAAAAATGATCAAAATTGTTCAAAATTTATGTCTAGCAATTTAAGAGCGATATAGGACTTATGCATTCGATGTTTTCCTAAGTATTGCTTCCTAGAGAAAGTCTTTGCGGAGTATGGCACTGCTTACATTGGATATCAGTGCTCTTTGAATAGAGGAAGGCATAAGTCAGTGTAGATGTAGTAAATGACGTTAAGAAAACCTGCGATAGGTTTCGTACTCATATTGTTATTGTAGGTATCTGCCATTGGAAGATTGCTGCACGCTCTTGACAGATAGTTAGGATGGTAAAACTCGATATGAAAGTTGAAGTTGTTATGGTGTGAAGGCTATGATATGACATGCCGTTATTTCGTCATATAGGATTGTGTTCAGATTTAATTGTTGATTTTCTTCTAAAGTGATTGCCATCGAAGGGAAAAACGTTGGATTGAGATTAGTGGGTTTAAAACAGGTAATACCAGCGAGTGGAAACGCGTGAAAAAGAACTGCATTCGCTGATGAGTGCAGTGCCTAGCGCGTAAAGCAGTCTGACTTAGAACAAAAAGGAAGTCACGTTTGAAGTCTGACTTGATGCGCTTTGCAGAGCACTGTTAGCGTATTGGCTACGGTATGTTTTAATTTTGTATGTTGTTATTTAAAATTTGTGATTCTTGTATAAACCTTAAAAATTAATTCGCTAGTAAATTATTGTAAGGGACCCCATGATTGTAAGTGGAGTAGACTGCAGGTATGGCGCTTTGTTGCTAGCGCATTTGTGTTTGTTTTCAGGTTGGTATCAATTTGAAATGCTGGAAAACGCGGGATCACGTTTGTTTTGGTATATTTCCGACTTTATCTGGCTGCTGTGTGTTTGCGCTTAGCATCTCAAAGCTTTTACGTATGGAAACTGCGTGAACGTCTGAAGGTCGTTAGCTGTGTTGGTGATTGCTGTGCGCTGCTAAAGGGCTTTCGTATTATGTTTTGAGCGCATGTGAGTGGTGAGCAGAGTTATATTTCAGTTGGAAAAGTTAATTTAGTAAGGTGATGTAGACTAAACGCTGACAGAGGAGATTGTCTGTGTGATCGCCAACTTGTTGGATTTGACGGTGTTTGCAAGCTTCAATGAGACGACTTCTTTGAAAGTTTTTGTTTTCTGTGGACACTGTCTTGCGTTATGGCACAAATGTGAAGAGACCGAATGTAATGCGGATATGTCCTAGGTGTATGTCTGATAATAAAGGTTTCGGTTTACGTGATATAAGTGTCATTGTGTTTTTACTAACTATCTGGTGGCATAGGTAAATTGTGAAGTTTTACTTTTGCGAAAATGTCAAACGAGAAGGTTGTAGTTTATGGAGTGGAAGTGAATTGGTGTACAGAGCAAGAAGTTTCGTCGAAAAGGAAGGACTTGTAAAAAATGTGATAGTTAATTTTTAAAAATATCAGTCACACATTGGTGGAAATTAGATTAAAGATTCCATGATGACAATATTCTTTTTATCCTGAAATTGAAAACAAAGTATTGTTAGAAGATTGTTTGGTTATTTTAAACACCAAACACAATATGTCGCTAAGAGAGGACGTGGAAAGGTTAAAATGTAACTCCTCAAGTGTTTAGATTTTCATTTTTGTAGTTTGCATTGAGGTTTGGAATAATTTTCTGCGCTGAGTAAAAACACGATATAACTCATGGAAATAGCAGCATCCAAAAAATATTGTGGCCCCAAGTGAATGAAAAAAATAGAGTTGATGGTCTCAGATAGTTCTGGCGTCTATATGAATGAAAGGAATTAAAAATCTTTTGAAGGCAATGTTTGCCATGCAAAAGTTCTGAACTGTTTATCGATATAGAAGGTTGCGTTGATATCAGTTAGAGTGCACGAGTGCACATCCTGAAGTCTGTGAAAAAATGAAATAGATTTTAAATCGTATTAGGCGTCTGATGTAGTATTCACATCAAATGAAAATAGCATGAGTTATTTTTTTATTGGTATGATTAGTGGGCGTTTCTAAAAATTGTTACTTCAGTTGTGCATGAAAAAGTTTTATCAGCGTTAAAGAAGGATGATGAATGAAATTAGCAAAACCAGTAGATATGGAGCAATGTTTTTAAACTACTTCGAAAGCAAAATGTAGCTTCCACCTTTAGGGTAGTTTACTAAATATAATGAATAGAGCTGATACGTTTTGAGGTATATTTAAGCGTCTTGAGTATCGAGTGTAACATTGACAGTGAATGAAAATTTGAAGAAATAGTGATTATAACTTGGAAATATGAAATTTTATTCGCATGTTACTTTAACGATTAGCTAATTTATGATTTTGCATAGCTAGCTAGTGGCCTGCATTGTGCACCAGAGATTAGGTTGGCGTATGTTGGAGCGGTTGTAACGAAATATGTTGTTTTTAAACTACGTTTGATATCAGATGCTACGTCGGCATTTAACAATTTTCTATGAAACGAAGTGGTTAAGCCAGTAAAATCATAAAGAAATTTTTCAACAACAAATTGACCATCAAGTGTTGAATTGGCACCTAAATCACGAAGTATTCCTATGTTAGGCATAAGGTTCGAACTGATTGCAATGAATGATTCAGTTATGAAAATACGCATGGAATTCGTCACAGCGCAGAGAGCAGCTGCACCGCTGAACAAGAATGACTCACGAATAAGTCCTAACGATTTCGCGACGTTTCGTGATGCTGCGTTTAAGCCCCAAAAATTCTGAGCAAGCCGTTCGGCTCTCAACTAGACGTGAGGCGTTACAGTTGGGTCGCGACGTCAGTATTGGTTCGCTTCACGCAAGCAGTTTATCTGGACTGCAGTTTCGCGAAAAGATTGTCAAAATGTGCTACCGTTCAATATGCGTTTTGTTTAATAAAGTGGCATAGCACCATGGTGAAATGTAATACTCTTGACAAAGGCAGCAAATTGAGAGAGTTGCGAATAGATAAAGTCATTTGTTTCGCTTGCGAATATGCAGTACGAAGTCGCAGTAAGTATCAGGATTAAAAGTTGTATTGTGAGTATTTCTAATACGGAGAAAGATTTAATTTTGTGCATTACTGAAAATTTTTGTTTGGTGCGAAAGTGGTGATTTTAATGCGGTTTTTAGCAATTTTATTATGATTGTGTTAAACAAATTTGTTTTTATATGTTTTAAACACAACTTGGACGTTGAAAAATTTTATACATTTTGCGCAAGAGTGTGAGCACCAGCGCAGTCAGATTGAAGGTTTGTTAAAGTGCAAAAATCAAGTATTAGTTGAGCAACAAAGCACATTGAATGGAAAAATCTGCGTTATCTTGTAAAAAGGTGTTGGAAAATTGAAATGTTCGCTTTTGCAGATGATTTGTAAAGGTTCTAAAAATATGCAACAAGTGGGCTCAAAAGTGTTGCGCTGCCTTGTAAAAAATTTGAAAATAGTGTCTATGAATATTTAAAAATTAATGAATACATTTCAAACTTCGTGTATAGAAAATGTAGCAAATTTCCAAAATATTTTGAACAGAGATGCTATGTAAAGTCGTTCTGCAAAATTTAAAAATCAAATGATGTTACTGCTGTGTCCTACTGTTGGTTCGTGAGACAGCTGTTCGTGAAAAGCACAAGCACCGATCGAGGCACGCCCTCGATGGCTTGTTGTCACGATGCTTGCTGTTGAATGCAAACGTGACTAATCGCGAATGTTTACCATATCTGCGGATGGTTCTAGAAACATGTTCGCTACACGCCCCGCGCGACGAATGCTCGGCACTGCTGGCTTCGCAGGGCACAGTAGTCCTCTCGCAGTCGCTTTTGAACCGTGCTTGGCAGCAAGGAGAATTGTTCAATTAGGAATTTTAAAGTTTCTAAAATGTGACTGCTGTTAAATCAAAAGCTTCTGGAATAATGCTAAAAGAATCCATAGTTTTTCTTAAATCAGACATAGCAGAACTTAGATTAAATACAGTATGCGAAGGTAATGTAACAAAAACTGCAAAAACCAGGGCAAACCTTGTAACAATGTCAATGGAATTCCACAACCAATGTCAATTGCAACAATCTTGCCTGGCTAAGTAACCTGATGAAAAGCGTATGATCAATGATTACATTCCAAATAGGCTCGATGCACTTCTAATGTGCAGAATCATACTAGAAAGGTGTGAAGGAACACTAGCATGTAAGGCTTAAAATAGGAAAATAGCAACAATGTTAACTTAAATCATAGGAATATAAATGTGTGAGGTGGTTGTTCCTCTCTGGAAGGTGAATTCTGTAAAAAATGAAGAATATATTTAAATATCAAACACAAATGGGTGACAAAACGGTACATCTTCCCTAAGAAATATATAGATGGTGTGTTAGAAAAATTGAAAATGAAATGAAGTATGAACCGAAAAATTCACACATGTTATTCAAACAAAGTTGGGTGCCAGATGTAACACACAGGCATCCATAAAAATGTTAAGCAACCTTATGAGTATGAAAATTTTTTTATATAAATCTCAGATAAAGAGTTTCTTTCTGAGAATCCACGTTGGGCGTCAGATGTAACACCAGATGCGACCCCTAAGGGTGGCTCGTAGGGTGCTATTGTTCCAGTAGGTATCCTTTATGCATGGGTTCTCATTACTGAATCAAGGACCGTTCTCGCAGAAACTATGTCTGGATAACAGCACTCACTAATTGCCCGAATACTAAATATTTCTCAACGGTTCACACTATAAAATATACACACCAGTGAAGCATATAATTTTTGGTTTTATAGCTTTCATTCACCACAATAAATATGTTCAAAATAACACAAACTGGTACTCACCAATATTCAATGTATCATAATATCAAGCACTTTTCGACATGTCACAACGCTCATATAACTCTCATATTTTAATTCTGCATCTTAATAATTTGCGATAAGAGATCAACAATCTATTGAGATCGGTTCCGCTATTCAAGCAATTTACTATATAAATAAGACTCACTTTAACTGGCTGCTGCTGTAGTTAGTCGAAAGTAAATCCAGTCAAAAGTGCTGATCCGAAAAAGGACCAAAGAGGTTTTTAATGACCATTGCCAACCTGGATGCAATCCAAACGGGCTACAAAGGGATGCAACTGACATGCCGAGCAGGAACGGGCATACACCAAGGTGCACACGCGTGTTGAGAAGTTTCATGTGACTCGCGCCCAAGTGTGGAAATGCCCACTGCGGTAC
>Ga0210059_1010658_pt1 | contig 14155 bp, 7 predicted proteins | sample Ectturendosymbi2_FD_188042 | JGI IMG/M metagenome (GOLD analysis project Ga0210059, IMG submission 188042) | Ecteinascidia turbinata endosymbiont from Florida, USA - Sample 2 (SPAdes) (version 2) | ecosystem: Host-associated > Tunicates > Ascidians > Unclassified | place: Key West, Florida... | reverse complement strand
CCGCTGATTTTCATCCACCAGTTGTGAAAAACGAGGTTTCAACCCTGTTTCAAGGGATTCTCTTATACGAGGATCAACATCCTTGATTGAGTTTGCCTTTTCATTTTATTTTGACAAGAGCAGAGAACCCTTACAAAGGTGGGTTGTTAGCATGCGAACAAAATCAGAAATCGCTTTTTGACTGAGATTTTGGTGTTCAGGAATGCTGATAAGTGATATCCAAAAACGGCCAAGACAGCGACTTTTGCATCGTAAAAATCGCTGAAGTTTTTGCACTTTTGCAGAACTTTATTTTAGTGCATGGCAAGGGTGCACAGGTCATCGAGCAAATTTCAAAGTGAGTAACCAATATTAAAAAGGTTGACAACCACTGCTCTAGTTAAATCTAGGCAGATCACAGTAGACGTACACTAGCTAGCGTTAGTCCAGGTACAGGTATACGACGCAAAAAACGTCCTAAATGTATAGGCTGCTGAAAGAGCCCTATCTTGCCACATCAGGAACAGATTCATGCTGACAAACTTGACGTGTTCAATTAGCAGATTAAGAGGGGGAATGGCATTACATTTCGGTTCTGATATTACATCACTGACAGACTCGGAGTCATGGCACAGAAGGCTGAAAAGCTAGTTCTGAATATAATGAATGAATGATTGTGCAATGTGCAACTTTTTCCAAAACTCTGAATCCTCCAGCATCGATAAAAACGTTTCGGATATCCGGATCCGAATCCGGCTCCCGTTTGAAAGCAGTTTTTGAATATCCCTATGCGGTTGCAAACTCACTATCCTGCCGGATATCCAACCGGAAACCGGATACTGATCATATCTGCTGTGTAGTGTGCAGCCAGGGGAGAACTCAGTTTTTTCAGTTGGAAACACGGACCTCCAGCCAGTTTAGTGTTATGACTAGAGACTGGAGAGACGGCACGGGCCCCGCCCGCTAACAGTCCAGTCTTCGGGCCGTGTGCTAAAGGTTTTGAAACAGTCCGCTAACAGTCTCTATAGCGGTGATGTCATTCCGGGCCGCTGCGATCTGCTCGCCAAAGTTTCAAAATCTAACAACGAATTTTTTGCTGCTGTTCTCATCATTTCACCGTTCTGCTAACGTTCAGTTTCAATTGTTTCCACGCAAAGCAGTGAACCATGTTATGAATCAATAAAATAACAAACACTTTCATTAATAATCTCTCGCTGTCGCCGAGGTTTAAGTTTTTAAAGAGCAGGTGTTCTCAAACTGTTTCTGGCCATGTACTCTTTCAGAATTTCGATAGATGAGCATGTGCACCTAAAATTCCTTATGACAAAAAGGCTAAGGAAAATATCAAAAATATATTTACGTCTACCAATAGGCTAAGCACATAATGATTTTGAAAATGATATTCACTGATGTAGGTATAAATATTTTAAATGAATAATATGTAAACATATTTTTTCCCTTCTATTGCTAACCCCTTCAGGTGGGCAAATGTACCCAGAGCTGGAAGAAGGGGGCCCCGAAATCTGACCGAGTACATTTGTTACGGCATATAGAGACACAAGCACTGAACTCACCAAGAACTGATTTCGCACGTTTCCCCGTTCAATATTCATGTTTATATAATGCGTCAAATAAATTTACCTTCAAACGACCCGTAACTTCCTAAAGCTAACCATTGCGAAATGCATTGTGAATAGCTTCGTTGTCATCATTTGCTTTGGTACGCTGGCTGTTGTGCAGGTAACGTTTGCTGAATCCACGTTGATTGTAAGCATTTATTGTATAGCCTAGTTAAAAATTACTCAGGAAAAATAAGTTTTGACTAGTTGCATGGCTAGAACTTTTGGCCAGGCCGGGAAACGCAGCTGAAAGAGGCCCACTGGCCACCCTAGGGGGCCCCTCGCCAACATTCAGAAAAAAGTTTAGAAATTAAAGTCTATATCCGGATGTGGATTTCTATATAGGCTACTAAAACCCTAAATCACCGGAAAATGGCAGTCCAAAAGCTTCTGAAAAACGCGTAAAACAACAGCTTACGGAAAACCAAAAAAGTACTGAATACCGAAATATAAAAAATGGGGACTCTGTTTTTGCATTTATCTTGTCATGGGGTAGGTTCGCACCCTTGAACCCCCGTCAGTCACACCACTGTTGTAGACTTTGTTGTCTCCTTTAACTGTACAAGAATAGAATAACCGGTATACAATCATATAAAATCGTATTCGTAGCCCGCACCTGTAATATCCAGTGTATCTTGCATCAGAGTTGTCCAATAAAAACTCAAAACTTTTCACCAATGAGAAATCCAGTTATGCAAATAACCTAACAATGTGCACAGTGGGGGGCCTTGGCTCAATTGTGGGCCGTTCAGCACTTTTTATTGGGCCGCGCAACACTTGTTGTGGGCCGTGTTTGCTGCGCCGGTTGCAGTGGCGTAAGCAGAAAATTTTCATGGGGGGTTGTATCAGTGGCATATGGTGGTCATTTGTATTTGCTGTTCGCTCTTTGTGACGTCACATTCATCTTTCCAAACCAATATTTGGCGAAGTTTGTTGACATAATATGCAGATTCTTCTACACGCACTTCCCTTAATTTATGTGTCATGGCACTGAATATAAATTGCCGGCTCTCCAGGTTTTTTATCTAAATGGTTTCCGGACTTAAGTAGGCCCCGTGCAAGTGTTGACAGAGTTAACTTTGATCTTTATACATTTTAAATTATTGTAAGCAAATTTGAGGTGTTGAAAGGGTGGCACTTTATTGGCCGGCCCCGGGCGGCACTTAGCCTCGCTACGCCACTGTGTGGAACTATCCTGGCTGACTGAATGCCTAACCGGGACATTTTGGTTGACTGACCGGGACGCCGGGACAAAGCCCTTAAAACCGGGACTGTCCCGGCAAAAACGGGACGTATGATATGCCTAATTAAAGGATTTATTAGCCTACATTAACACAGCATTGCTATGTCACAGATAAAGTTTGAAACTGGGCCTTCAAAAATAACACAGGCCTTTAACTACGACCGAAGGGGCATGGGCGTCCGCAATAAGGGGGCAAAACGGTCATTCGCCCCTTTTTGGAAATTGGGACTAAAAACCAAAATTTTGTAGCAAACGTGAAGTCAGGAGCTCAATTCCGATTAAACTGATTTAAACTCTTGCATTGACAGTTTATTTGCCGGTATGACACCCGCAGTGCGCAAAAATCAGGTTCACTGTCCTGGTGTTGTGCAGGGATGAGTTTGCGGTTCTCTCATGTCCGCTGCTTTGCCTTTCTGCAGAGGCAAGTTGCGAAACGTGCGTGCTGAATGTTCTGCTGTTGGACTTATTGCGTAACAATAACATGGCAACGAATCTTTACTTCAAGTTACGGTAGGAGGCATTTTTCCGTATGTGAGCGTTAAACGCAGGTAATGCAGGTCCGAATCAGTGAGTTCTGATAGCGGATAGCCACGTACTTTTACAGCCTGTGTAAAAAGAAGCAATGATAAGTTCGAAAAATCCGTTGTTAGTATTAGACTGAACGCTTGTCCGGATTATGTGGATGAGCGTTCACCGTGAAAAAGTCAGTAAAGACAAGCAAGGATTTATTGAAAGGGTGCTTGATTGCTTTGACGAGATCTTAGATGTTTGCATCTCTTTTTTCTAAATGATACTGGCAAGTCTTTCTGGGTAAACTAAAAACATAAATGTAGTTTTGTTAAAGACCACGAAAATTTGCTTATTTGTATAAAAAGTACCCTGTTTGAAAAACTTGCAGATAGTCTATTTTGTGTAACGTATGTCAAAATGCCTGGATATTGCTGCCAACGAAGGGCATTTTTTGTGATTATTGTCGTAAAATGGAGCAATTTCTTTTTGTGAAGAATGGTAAAGCATTTGGGAACGTCCGTTTCAATTGCATCGTCTTAAACCTGAAACGTATTAGTAAAATGTCGACATTGTCCCCCCCTGGAAATATTTCTGCGGACGCCAGTGGAAAGGGGGCTTGGGGCCCTTTCCATTGACGTTCCAACGAAAGTTTTCCGATCACTGCTGTACGCAATACTGCTATATGGAGCTTCAGCAAGTTGAGGCTAATCAAAACATTTCACATCAACTATGACTAACGAAAGGCTGTCAAATCTGGCAATGATATCCATTGAAAGTGAAACTGCTAAAACATAAGATATGATTGAGTTGACAGAAACATTTGCATTTTTGAAAACTTGGGAAAAAGTCATTTTCCTAGCTTGAAGCATAGCGAATGCTTAAGTATGTCTGTTTTATACGTTGTGCTGATGCTGTAGAAAATGCGTTTATAAGCATTTATTAAAATAAATCGATGTTTTTGTTTACATATATGTTATGTGTTAAATACAATGTATTGTATAATTGGGGCACCAACGTCCAGGTTCTGGGGGGCCCCAACCACCTAGCGCCGGCCCTGTATGTACCGCAGTCTCGAAGATTACGGTCTCAACAACATCACTGCCCTAATCACTTGTTTAGGATTAGGGCAGTGATGTCGTTGAGACCGCAATCTTCGAGACCGAGACCTGGTTGAAATTTTGAGACGGGCCGAGGCTTAATTTAAAACTCCGAGACCGAGACTCGAGACGTGAAGTTCGAGACCGAGACTCGAGACTTCAAAATGTGTGCATTTTGCCGAATTTTTTAAAAACTGTTATCATCACTTCTGACTTGAATTTTTTTCAAATTTCTGGCATTTTTCCGACGTGTGTTGGTTGTTTCTTACCTGCAAATGCAACAACAAAATATTGCTGGATTTTAGAAATTTTAATCAACTATTTCTTTGCAATATGCAAAGTCTCGAGACCTGAAACCTTCGAGACCGAGACTCACAACAATGGGTCTCGAGACGAGACTCAAAACTGAGACCAAGTCTCTAGACTCAATCACTGGTTAGAGTAAGGTTTAGGTAAGGATTTGAGGTTTAAGTTTGGGGCTTAGTTTTAGTAAGTCACAAGCAAGTGTAGTGCAACCAGCTAAGGCACACTTGTGTGTTAATGTCACATTACAGGCAGTGGACGAATAAGTTTTCAAAAATGAAGGTCCCCTGGTGGACCTACAGCCACTGCCTTAAGACTAGCCTACATGGTTTTAGTGTCCCAAGAACAAATGAATTGAAAATTTTAAGTGTTGTTATTTTGCTTTTGAGGTCACGTTATATTATGGGCAACAAGCCAGAAACTTTTTTGTGGTTTAGCATAAACAGGCCGGGCGTTTTTTTGTCAGCTCCGGGCGGGCCAGGCTACAAAAGTGTTGGCTCGAGCCATCTCTAGTTATCCCACCTATGGGCTGCAGTAACGTACGCTACCGTCACTCTTGGCTCAGTAGTGTATCCACTAAGAGTGTTTCCAATGCTGGCTCAACCCGTCTTGGAGGTCCAAGACGCCGCGAATGTTGTCCCCGTGAAGCGATCTCCACTGAATGAAAAATGTTGGCTATTCTGCGGCAAGGAAGGATAAGCTTTCCTCTCGATTTGACACTAGTGGTCACCTGAAAGGTGAAAAGAAGCACTGGGAGCAGTTTCCTCTTTTCGTACGAGCATGGCTTAACAGGATGAATCCTTTTGAAACGAGGATGAATCCTGTTCGAAACGATTAATCGTTTGCCCACCTGAAGGGGTTAGCAATAGAAGGGACAAAATGTGATTGCATATTATTCATTTCAAAATAGTTATACTTAACTTTAGTGTTAAGAATGTGTGTAACCCTATGGTTCTGTCTTCAATGCAGTTGCAAAACGTGTCTGTAACCCTGTGATTCCGCCGGCGTCAATGCCTTGTACTATGTTCTGTTTTGTCTGTTTTTATCGACCTGCGTTCTGCAGAGTGTGTGTGTTCATACTATGGACTTCGTGTCTGCTCATAAACAAATAAATAAATAATAAAAAAAATACCTACATCAGTGAATATCATTTTCAAAATCATTATGCGCTTAGTCTATTGGTAGACGTAAATATATTTTTGTTATTTTCCTTAGCCTTTTTGTCATAAGGAATTTTAGGTGCACATGCTCATCTATCGAAATTCTGAAGGAGTACATGGCCAGAAACAGTTTGAGAACCAGTTCGGGAATGCGTTTCAGACACTGTTCTTCACTGATTTCTCTATGGATAGCTAAAACGGTGGCAAACGCTAGCATGCAGCATGCTTTAATAACTTTTGCCGTACATACATTTTTTTAAATATACGAGACATGCATCGCTTGTGAAAAATGAGGTGAGGTCCACTGTTTGGGACCCGTTTCAAACGTTTTCTGAATTAATGATATAAAGCACTTTCAAACTGTGGTTATTCCGTGAAAAATTGCGTACAAAAATAGCCACTTTTTCGCCTACAAAAAGTAACCACTTTCGTGTGACACCCGGCGATTGTCGCAGACAACCTTTGGCATTTAAGCAAGTGAAGACTTTTTGGCAACCCCTTATTTGACTGCCCCTCCCAACAGTGCCTTATCAGCCCAACTCTGCCCCCCAAATGCTTACAGGGGCCCCCTAATGGTGATTCATAAAAAAAGTTTTCGACGTTATGCTACATCTCGAGGCCGAATGGCCTTCAAAACAAAATATCCTAATTGCAGACACAATTTTGGCAGAACCAGGCCCGTAGCCAGGTTTTAAGGTTTGGGGGGGCAAAATGCATTTTTAGGGGGGGAAGATTTTGTTTTTATCATACGTTTAAAACAAATCGTTCTGAGCACAACAAAATTTGGGGGACACAAAAAGATTTGGGGTAACTGCCCCCAAATGTCGCCAGTAATCTTCCATTGGGGACCTTTATGTTTGTGCAGGGGTTGTTTGTTCAGGGGGCTAGACATTCTGAAAATTTGTTTTTAATTCACAACATGAACAGCATTTGCAGATTGTGCAATTAATTATAAATATTTTCTCGCAAATGCCTATAATAGGCTCGTAGTTTCCAACTAAAATTTTTGAACGAGCTTAACAAAAGAAATTGGGTCGTAAATCATTGCAATTTAGTTGACGGCGATTATTCAGAGATGTCGTAATGAAATGCAAATGTAAAAAAAAAAATTGGAGGAAATCAGAATCAGTCCTATCGTTCAGTTATCAAAATATCATTGCCGAAGGAGCAAACATGAGGCCGGTCAAAGCATGTGCGCCGCGATGAACGTTTTCTTTCATTAGCACAAAATGATAAATTTTACCATGAGCTTAAGTGAAATATGCGTATAATGCATGCGCATTGGGCTTTTTCTGGCCGAAATACGCATGCATAAACCTTGCTGATGTCTGGACTGTTAATCTTCTGATGCATGGCACATGTTTAGATTAATAACATTTTGTATCTTCAGTCGGCTATAAATGTTAACAAATATAGGCTAAGGCCTACGTGGACGCAACGGTTAACATCCATAATCCACTAACTGCACTACTCTACTTTGGGACAACCCCCAAAATAGACTCTTCTAATCACACAATTAACTCCATGTGGCTGTTTGAACAGCAGGCTGCGCAAATGTGTAACTTTGATCATAAGCACCAAAGGTATCTTGCTGTTATGCAGTACAAAATAAGAGAAGACTACCTGGGCTAGACATAGTAGCCTACATTTTTTATAACAATCTCTACACAAAACACGTTGATCAAGTGGAAGTCTGACTTCTGGACGTATACAACTAGGCATGTAGGCAGGGCCGGATAAACGAACGCGAGTCCCATCAGGGCAAAGTCGTGACCGCGAGGCCCCCGATACGCCTTGCGCAACTGCGCAGTTCGCTCATATCCGATCCAGTCCCGTCGCCACGGGGGGCTTTGGCGGATTTAACCCCTCCCCAAACAAAGCTCCAAGCCCCCTCAATTTGAAATATGAAACACTAAGTTAGTTCAATTTTTGTAAAATTTGAATGTCAAGCCCCCTGCACGAAGGTAAAGCCCCCTTATTGACGACTTTCTGGCGACGGTTCTGGTCCGATCCTTTGCCTGCAGAGGCAGGTTGCGAAACTTGCTGGCGGATTGTTGTACTCTTGGTCTTTATTGCGTAACAATAACACGGCAATAAATCTTCAAATGTTAATTTCAAGTTACAGTACAGTGTTGCCAGCCTTGCGTTTTTCCCGCGAATTTGGGCTTGTTTTTTATGGTTTTTTTTGAAGACTTGCGGGTTGCTTGTTTTGGGGCTTGTTTTTTTGTGGTTTTTTTTAAGACTTGCGGGTTGCTTGTTTTGGGTCTTGTTTTGATTAAAATTTGCTTGTTTTTTGCAGGTTTCTGTATTGCGGATTGCTTTTTTGTCAAATTTCATGGCCATTTTGCTCTTTCAATTTACCGCAAAACGAAATTTTGGCGTGTTTTTGTGTAAATTTGCTGATTTTGGGCTTGTTTTTTCGGATTTTCCTCCCTGTTGTTGTATTTGATTAACGTGCTGGTTTTATGTTTTTTTGAATTTTCCTACCAAACGCACGTTGGGCTTGTTTTTCCGTTAAATTACCTAATTTGGGCTTATTCTTCAAATTTGCTTGCTTGTTTTTGCAAAATGACCTGGCATCACTGTTACAGTAATAGGCGTTTTACCGCATGTGACCAGGGCTCCCACTGAAGTTTTTTTCCACCCATATCTGTGTGATGGTTGCTGTTCGTACGTGCATGGTCGTTGCTTGTAGTTCGATGATTGTTGCAGTTGCCCGGAGCTGTCTTGCTGATCGGTAGAGCGGCTTTCGTTTATTGAGGCGTGAGTAATTACTGCGCTCTGACCGAAGTGTTCTTGTTGCCTCGTATTCAGTTATGTTCAAACCAGCCCGTGGTGTAGTGGGAAGTGCGTCCGCTTCGGTGCTGGTAGGTCGAGAGGTCGACTCTTGGCCGGGTCTTACCAAGACCTTGTAAATTGGTACTGTAGCCTTCTTACCAGGCGCACGGTGTACGGAAGAGCTGCAGGGAACACAATCAGAACACAAAACCAAGCGAGTGAAAATGAACCCAGAAATTGTACAATCTCAGTCCTGGCGCTACAAGACCATTGTAGTTATAAAGCGCCAACAACAAACCACCATATCAAACAAACAAACAGTTATGTTCCTTGCGTCGTTTGAACTGGCTGCTTCTGCCGTACGACTATCGTCATGACTATTTTCTTGTTTCTAGTATGTTGCAACTCAGTTCTTTAAAGCCTAGTAAATATACTCGCTGGATATTTGCATCGATAGGCCGTTTTGTCACAATCTGTTTTTTTAGTTGACCTGTGTGTCTAGGTTTAATTATCAAAAATCGCGTGAAATCTGTTTTTCTAAGTGATAAACTCATCAACAATTTCAATGTGTTTAATAATACAAAGATAACTTTAAATTACAGTGTTTACATGTGCACATCAGGTGAGAAAGTACGCATATCGAATGAAGCAGAACGTGTTCAATCGGTTTCATATTCTCATATAAGATCATTGTCAGCGTCATATACAGTGATGTGTTTAAGGGAAGGCAAGCGAGGCACTTGCCTCGGGCCCCCCTCTGCAACTGTAATGCGTAAAGTACCTTTCTTACAAAGGGGTCCAACAGCACCTGTAATGCATAAGCAGGCTACTTTGCTTTCAAAGGGCCCCCAACAGCAGTTGCAATGTGTAAACACTTTGAAGCAAAGGGGCCCAAAATAACTGTTAATGTATAAGCACTTTTCTTTCAAAGGGCTCCCCAACGTCACTGATTTCTAGTGCTTCATATTTCAATTTGGGAATCGAAGCTTTCTCTGGGTGGAGAAGTGGTGACGAGACTGAATTTTGGGCCCCCTGTGACAGCGTGGGCCCCCCAATTGGGGCGTTATGGAGTGCGGCTGATACGGCTCTGCCTCCCAAACGCCTGGTCTGGATCCGCCACTGGTGGAAACGGTCTGTAAACCTCACTGCTTGCAAACAATTCTCTCATTAGAACGAACGATTAATTTCCTCAAAGTATCGAACGTTATCAGACGTGCTCAATTCTGATGCTCGGACGTTATACCTTCGCTTCACCATGTCCCACTCTTTATGGATGGAATTTGGTTGTTAATACTCTTCAAATAAGACTGCAGTAGACCTACAACAGGGGTCTCAAACACGCGGCCCGTATGTGGCCCGCCAGGGGATTTTATGTCGTCCGTGATAGGTTTGGGGAATTTTTATATAACCATTTATATTATTAATAATATAAATATAAATAAAATATAACATATATATTTACATTTAATATATTTATATTATTCACCAATTTTTGAAAGTGCTCAGCCAGCGAGTGAACAAGTTCCTTTCAAATGAGCATAGAGATGACGGAGTGAAATTACATGCCTATCATTCACGATAGGTTTTGTAGAAAATAAGATAATGCTGTTTCGGTGCGGTTCAGGTACCGCCATTGTTGCGTACTAAGCACCATAAAGCGGCCCTCGGGTTGCCATATAGGTCCTAATTTGTCCCTCGGAGCAGTTGAGTCGAACAGGTCGAGAGAGTCAAGACGAGTGTCTGTCGCACTGACTCTGATGGCGGTTCTGCAAACGTAACGTTGTTAAGTTCTCGAAAGATCTTGTTTCTCATGCAAATCAGCGCAAAGTTTTGTCAAGTGTGCGCACTTAAATTTGCCTTCTTTTGTTTGTCCAGAAAACTGATCCGCGTTATCCGCGATAGTTGTCAGTCATGCAAGTACTTTTACCATTTGCCGCTCTACCAAACTTTCATTGTTTTTGCCCTTATTGTGAGCAGAAATAGGTAGGAAAGACGTTTGGTGGTACAGAACTATCTCCTAAACCATTTCTTATTGGCCACTGTTTTAACCAATGAGATCTCTTTTCTGTATATAAACCAGCTCGGTAGTATCTCCACTTCATTCTGACGATATCCCTTGAAGAGCGTCAGACGAAAAGCTTTGGGATGAATCTCCTACTTCACGCCAAATAGGTAGGAAAAATACTACTGCAAAGTCCAGGTACATGAACGTAAAGGATACTTGAAGCTCCACTTAACTAGGCAAGGCAAAAATTGTTGACCTCATCTAGCACACTCGTTCCTGCTTGACACTTTATTGGGCATCTATGTTCTATTTTATCAATCAACCATGAGCATTATACAGTATATTGCGCTTGTTAGTTGCTTTACATCTGTGACATCTGACGTGGTACAGTAGTTGCAAAACCTTTGTTCCTTAAATTTATAATCCATAAAGAACAGTTTTCATCGATATCCAAGTCCTTGCATCAAGAAAAACTATAAAATTTGCCTTTTGGGAAGTTTGGACGGATGCACGGGTTGTGTTACAAACTCTCTGCTGGCGTTTCGCTGAATGCGCGGTTTACCACGAACGGATTGCGCGCGAAGAACAACACCATATATATGTGGCGCGAACAAGCAATAATAGAGAATTCCTATAGAGCGATCTTGGTGAGTGCATGACCTCTAATAATGCTTGTGAACCTGGTGAACAGTTGATTCCGCGGGCTATTGATAACGCTGTGGTAGATGGCCATTGTCCTAAAACAATTTCATCAAAAAGGACGTAGCATGGTTGACTGAACACGATGACGTCGTAACAAAACTGCTCAGAGGGGCCCCGCGCCTACGTCCTGCATTGGGCCCCGCATCTGCTAGGACCGGTCCTGGCCAGATTGGTCGTTTTTTCAAATTTAGCAATTTTTAAGGCTGGCCGTACGATTATTTTGGTTGATCGTTTGGCAAAAAATAACTCACCTTTTTGAATGCATTTCGACATGTTACAGCAAACTGCAAGTAATTTGAGAAATGATTAGCTAAAGTTTGTAACCATTTACTTTTCAGGTACGCCTACTTTTATTTTATGAAAAATAATACCTAATACATTTTTCTATCATAAGTGACATATTCTTAAAATGGTTTTGACTTAATTGCTCTTCGTGGAGGCACTGTGTTCACAGGATGCATGTCTAAGTGTATATGAGTTGTTAGGAGGCAAATTGTTTAAAAATTTGACTTTGTGAAGTGAGTAGTTCGGCTTTTCTTGGCCGTTTTTACTTGAACGTTTGTTTTTTGGCAAATCTATTGGTCAGTCGTGACAATTCTTTCTTAAGGTTTGGCCTTATTGAAAAAATGCGACAACCCTCGGTCTTTCGCAAACGCCACGTGTTGGTTATGCGCACGATGTTGTTTATGGTGCGCACTAGCTGGAATGTTTGGTATATAAGATGCCGCGTCCTCTTATCGAAATTTTACTGGTTAGCTGGGCTATTCACGCCAGTAATACTGGCGTTTTGACGCGGCGGACGGATGTAGTGGATTGCTTGAAAGTTCAGGGTTTACCCTTTTGCAAAGGAATTTTGGGTTTGTTGTTTTGTTTCCAATTAAAATAAGGTGATTTCAAATTTAAAAAAAGATTATCCATGGAATTTGTTTTTCGCATATGTTATCATGTTTGTTTTTCTCGTACTTGTCATTTGTTTACTTTATATGAGAAAGCATTGTATTGTTGACTTGCTCCATAAACTATGACTGAACGGACACTCAAGTTTCAGGCTCCGGCTCCACCATTCAAGATTTTTCGGCTCCAGCCATCCAAAACTGCTTAGGCTCCGGCTCCATAGCCCTGCTTTTAACCCTTGTCAGGCTCTGGCTTAAACCAAACGCCATTTTAGGAACGATTTATTGTAGTTCGGCTAAAACGTCACTTCGCGTTTAGCGACGCTTTTTCTCCGGTATTACGAACGTTATAGGGCAATTATACTGTACTTACAAAACGACAAGAACGCTTGTTAAAATTGTAAAAACTGCGCAATGCTAAATTGGCAAAAAAGAACAATTCTAAGATTTTTCTCCATATACACGAAAAAAATGTTCAACAAAACCAGGTATCACTGTTAAAAACAAATGCTTTGCGTTTGGATGAAAACATTGTTGTATATTTTGTTAAATTCAGGTAAATTTCAAGAATTACGAATCATTGCAATGCATCAACTTCACAAAGTGTAACGAGTAGTAGTCATCATCATGGGCGCAATTTGGTAGGAGGCACGGAGAATATGTCCCCCCACTTTTTCAGACGGGGGCATAATATGCCATGTCCCCCCACTTTTTTCTCTTTAGGTTTTGTATTTGGAGAGGTTTCAAAAATAAAAGTGATGTTTGTCACGTTTTGTGTGGAGGTTTTCAAGTTAGATGTAGGCCACACATAGCCAAGTTGATGTTGAAACAGAGTTTGGTGTGGTATCACTGATTCTGTTGGTTTATAAATTTTAGCTTCGATAAAATAATTTTTAGCATTTTTCGAGTTTCTAGAGACCGTGAAAGATGTTTAACTGCTTCTGTCCGAGATTTTACCCTGTGTGGTATACTGTTAGAAAGGCTAGTTTCTTGTAACAGTGAGAGTATTACAGCTGCACATGTGAAAAACCTACAGCCATTTGTTCCGTGCAGAAATGTAACCGGCTTTGCTGTAACGTTGGTTGGTATGTATTCAGAAACAGACAACGTATAATTTAATGCTGCTATTCAAGTATGGGTGTAAGCAAGGAATCGATCAACAAACTTTTAATAGGAAATCGATTTCACGTAAAATTACGCATCCTCAGTCCTGAAAATTGCAAGCAAAGCTTACGGGTGAAAAAGTGGAAAGGCTGAAGTAACAGCAGAGAAAAAAAAACTCAAGACTACAATCAAAATTTCGTAACGAAAGCTCATAAATCATAACATCTTAACAAACTGACTGACGTCAAGAATACTAGTGGCGACAATAAAAACTGAAACGTGAAATAAGTGTTTACTCAAATTAAAAAGACGTTAACTAGTTGATGCTAATGGCTGAAAAATTTTTCCAACTAAAAACTAACTCTTGGTGAAATGACTAACAACGGTAGAGAAAAATAGTACGCCATGTGCGGGCAGTAAGTCTCTGGGGTACGCATTTAAACCTGCCACGAGTTCGCTTTAAACGTTATGTCATTTGAGACGTCCACGAAATTTTCTCCCCAAACATGTTTTACAAAATTTTCCAGGGAAATACAGCAATTTTCTGGAAATATTTTTCCATTTCTTGTACACTTTCACCAATTTTTGCGTGTTGGTTTCAATTTTTGCATGTGTGTTCTTCCTCGTCGTGTTCTACAGCTTTATTTCCAATTTTGCTGCTTGAATATTTTCCATGATTGCTAAACACAAGGACCAACATGAAGCATGATTTTCACCAAAAGTAGCCTACTCCTGGAAGAACAGGGCTTTCGACACTGGAGG
>Ga0210059_1010657_pt1 | contig 14155 bp, 10 predicted proteins | sample Ectturendosymbi2_FD_188042 | JGI IMG/M metagenome (GOLD analysis project Ga0210059, IMG submission 188042) | Ecteinascidia turbinata endosymbiont from Florida, USA - Sample 2 (SPAdes) (version 2) | ecosystem: Host-associated > Tunicates > Ascidians > Unclassified | place: Key West, Florida... | reverse complement strand
CAGGGGTCAGCTTATGCGTGGGGGTGTGCAGGGGTCAGCTTGTGCGTGGGGGTGTGCAGGGGTCGGTCGACGTCAGTGACGCCATTTTGAAGGCATTTTTATTTCCTCAGAAACCAAGGTCCTTTATGTGCATTTCATAGCTGACATGTCCTAAGACTTTTTTAAGAAAAGAGCAGACTGGCGCAAAGGCGTGAACGAGTTCTGACAGCAGCTGCACATTTCCAACAGACGTCAAACGGCCCCAAACTGTAAACGAGAACCCCGCCCTCCGACATGTTGTGCGTGTACAGAGGTATTTCCGACGCCTCTGGTGTTCTATGGTTCGGGAGCGTACAGTGGTTCCACCTATTTCTGTTTTTTTTTCATGAAGTGGTTGAATCAGCGCCATCCAAGCAAACCGCCAGGCCGAATAACAATTTGATGTGCATCGCAATCAACAACAATTTAAAGTTTTTTTAGAGGAAATGTGCAAGTTGGAAAGCGGCAATGCTCTTGGGAGATCAAACTAGATTTTTGAAACAACCACAGTAATTCCTTTTGTGAATTTACATGTATTGTGAATCAGCAAAAATGCTTTGGCACCAGGGGCGGATCCAGCTAGTAAGGTTAGGGGGGGGGGCGATTTCAGTATCCTTTGGTAGTCAAGTCTCACAACAGCTTCGCTACTGTAACAGAGATGAAGTATATTTCACAACACTGCTATGGCAAAACAATGGACGCCAAAATGTCCTTTTGTCGCAAATGGTGTTTTCCGAATTTTGCAAATTCACTGTGAAAAGAGGTACTTTCCCAAGTTTTAGGGGAGCGATAGCCCCCCACTGGATCCGCCCCTGTTTGGCACACTTGCAAAATCAACTGAATCATTCACAACGATTATGAATTATTAAATACAAAGTTCCTAACCGGAAATGACAGATGCTGATGTCCAATCAGAACGCAGTTTTCATGGGTGTGGTCATAATTTTAAATATGTATTCGTGGATATTTTTCTCCATTTCGTAGTCGGAAATTTTATTGATGTTACTAAAGGTTATTTCTTAATTCGGTTAGTTGCTGACATTTTTTTCTGATAGCAAAATAAACGAAAGTAAATGTGACGTATTAAAACTTAATAAGTAATTCAATTCACCCATCAGCTTATCAATTACTGCTTAAGCCATATGAATGCACTGTTGTGTACTAGGTCTTTCGTAAATAATGTACAAAGACGCGCTTATGACGAGATGCAAGTTTTTCCCATAATTTTAGGCATCGCAGTATTTTATGGCTGTAACCTCGAGTGCAGAGGACTTTTTCTAAAACCTTTACAGGAAGGTTGGGCGTCAACATACTGTGCGCACTTCGACCCTGATTAAACCTACTTTGCGCGCCGAATGTATAGGCGCAGCACACATCGTAGGCCTCTTGTGAAGGCAAGCAACGTTGAAGTACAAAAAAGGCAAGTTCACTTTGGTTCATGCCATTAGTTGACTCTCAACAACCACTTGGGGAGCAAGAATGCTCTTCAAACAATTCATCCAAGCATATCGATGAAATGCCCTGATAGAGTGACGAAGGTCAAGGTTCAAAACTAACAGTGGTGTTTTATGCGTTAGAGCAGGGTCTCCAAACTTTTTACACAACAGTTCAAGGGCCGAACATCTTACACAATATGGTTGTTCGGGATATGCCATATTCTACCAAATCAACATTTTTCGCAATCTTTTTTCGATTTTGTCAAAATGGCTTTGCGGGCCGTAGTTTGGAGACCGTTGCGTTGAACATCAATAGTTATCTTTGTTGGTAGTGGTTTATACATTTTTGTGGCTCAAATCACCACATAACACAAATGCAACAAGAGGAAAAAGACAACAATTACAAGCTCTAGCTTTGCAGCAAGCTGTTTGAGGAATCTCCTGCCGGCTTCTGCTTCCATCTTCTTACAATCATTCAAGCTTATTCCCATCATTTAGCAATAATAGTTAAGTCAAAGCAGTGACCCACACCAAGCGAATCAATCGCAATTTATCTGCACAAGGAAACTAGTTTCGTGTGAAGCACATCAACAGTCCTGCGTACGAATTCTTGTTTGGCTTTATTAATTTAACCTTGCGAATTGTGCTTAGAAACAGTGCGTAGTTTTTCTAATTTTGTTTCAATGTCAACATTCGTTAGTAACCCTTTTTGACGGGCATGCGCAGGGCTGATGATGTCACGTGTTCCACACAAAACATAGATTGATTCGATTGGTGTGGGCCGCTGCTGTGTATTATTGTCAACAGGAAAAAGAATAACAGAAAAGAGCATTAATTGCATGTTGATGAGAATACGAAAACATCAAAAACTACAGGTTTAGCAAATGGATATTCTCAGCTATACAGGATTTGCATTGAGGCAGGTTCAAATTCATTTGACCTGTAACGCTGCACGTCGATCGCACCAGCAGCTGAGCTATTAAAAATGGCGCCGCGCGGAAACGTTGCTTCGAACATTTGTTTTTGACTTCCAGACGAGCTGCTGCATCATTTTGTGAACAACTGCGCAATTGTCAGCAATTTTTGTGCGTATGAAGGCTAAGCACCATGCAGGCGGAAAAGTAGTGCAGTGCCTTGACACACATGGTCCTGGCGAAAATAAGCCAGCCGAACCAATGTTGGCACAACCCACACCAGTCGTCGTCTGCTGCAGCAGCGCCCATGACGCTAGCTGAGCCTGGATGACGTGCACGAAAGCCCGGATTTCAACCACCTGGAATTTTTGCCTCAACCTCTGTCAAAGAAGAGTCGAATAACTGCGAATCCACCGCCGCGAAAACCTCTGCTGCTTGCGACAAAACAACGTCCGTGTTGAGCGTGACCATGAAACGGCTTCAGCTTTTGAGGCCCAGCGAAAGAAGTTTTCGCAGTGCTTGTGTATAGCCCGCCATCCTGTGTTGGAAAGATGGTAATGGCTTAAGCGCTGGATTCTATGAGCAATTGCTTGACAACTTTCTGAGTACCGTAAAACAGACGTTAACATTGATATGTAACAGTTCATTTCTTTAACAAAGAAGCGGACAACCAGTTAATTTATTTTATTAGGCGGAGGCCATCTGAAGTCAACCATGGTACGATTACGTCACTGGCCTGGTTGGATCGTATTTCGATTTGGAGCCATCAAAGCTGGTAAAAAGATTTCAAGAAATTTTGAGGCACTTTTGCAGTACAGTAGATCTTTTAGCACAGTGTTGCCCGTTCTTGCGTACGTGGTCCAGACGACTACACAAAATATTTGAATAACACGGAAACACACAGAATGAAAACCAACCGCTTTACGCCAAGTATAAAGCACTTACGAATATAACTGAACAGCTTTGGCGAATTCAGGAACAATTCTGGGCAAACACTCTTCTTCCCCAACGACGGTACTACTCATTGATGTCACCCCCCAATTGCAAGAAAAACGTCTTTTTCTGTTGTTTGGCACTTCACCACAGCGTAGACCGTAAACGCGTAAAAAATTCCGTATTATGGACCAGAGACGAGCGGAGTCGCACTTTTTAAACACGGACACCGCTCCTGTGTTTTCTTTAAAAACTCCTGCTCCGACTGCAAAAAATTTGAAAACATCAACTCCGACTCCTGTTAAAACTCCGAAACATTCCAAGAAACTCATATCAAATATACATCTTTAGGTACCATGGGTTCTACTGTAAATGCAGTTACAAAACTTTAACTGATGAAAGACTAGTTTGGACATGCAATCATAAGTCAAATATCCGACAATGATTGTAAGTGAGTTTCAAATTTTCAGTCTTTACAAAAGACTGATTTGAAATCTCCAAGGTCAGACGCTGATCACCTGTTTCGTTGAAACTGATTCCTACTTTGGCCATGTGTTCAGACAAAACTCTGGACTATTACTGCGCTAAACCAAGCCATTAGCATAAACACAAAACCGAACCATACCAAAACGTTTAACAAGATGAACATTCCATACAACTTACTCCAACGTGCAATTTAACGAATGCCAGATGCCTGCAAAACAGTTTAATGTTATATTTATTCGCAGGCGTCTTCCGTGCAACTTGTCCCCACTGGCTGTGCAACTTATCCCCACTGGAAAGCTAAATGCAAAAACCGGCCCCGCACTTATCTTATATTTCAGTATTCTTTTGGTTTCCAACAGGTTGTTGTTTTTTTGCGTTTTACGAAAGCTTCTTGAGGAATCCACATCCGGATACACTTTCATTTCTCAACTTTTTTCTGACTGTTGGGATTGGTCAGTGGGCCCCCTTCAGCTAAGTTTCCCGCCCTGGCTGAAACCTCGAGTTACGCCATTGCCTACTTGTTCGTTGTCAGTTATCGCCTCGCGTTCGTGTCACCAGCTGTCCAGCTAATACCTATTTTGGCAACATTTGAAAATTTTATTCAATCACTTCAATCACGTGCTTCTAATCACTTTTACTCATTGATTTTTATTATCTGTCATAATCACTATTTTGTTCAACGCTACGTATGAATGCGTTTGTCTTGCAGAGTAAGCTGATGATGCTATTTACCGGTGATCAAGTTGCCAGCATCACCACTTGTGTTATTTGGTTAGACTGGTGCTATTGCTGACCCCTTTATTATTCACAAATTGTAGAGCGCCAGTGTAAATGGACAGATGTCAGTTACGTTGGAATACAAACAGAATTGCAAACTTTTGCTGGTGATTGCAAAGGGGCTATTTACAGAACACATATGCCCGTGAATATAGGAAGAGGAAGTTCAGCTGGAGATCGATATTTTCATCAAATTTCTATGCTCTTTCCGAGCGATTCCGCACCAGCTATTCCGTTGTTTTGATATTCATAATGTCAGATTGTCAATGTAAAATTTCTTTTACTTCGAAATTTGTGCTAAGATCAAGAAAGAAATAACGCATTGGTATGTTCAGAAAACGTTTTGTTGGTATGATGGCTGAAAGTTAACGAAAAATACCATGGGCTACTCACCAAAATAAACACCATGTTGGTTATTTTTGTCTGTCTTTATCTCGATTGTGTCTCAAAAAATGTAACGTGATATCAAAAACCTCAAATTATTCAAAAATGGGTCTTTGCAGCGCATCATTACAGAAAAACCTTCAAACATGGGGGACAGTGCTTGGGTTTGCCTGCGATGACAACTGTAGGTTTTACTCCATGAGCGGATTGTTGCAATGTTTGATCATCTTGACAAGTCGCCGTCTCAATTTGATTCGCAGAAATGTGAAACTGGTCAGCAGAATAAAAAGAATGTCTCTGTTCGAAACCTGCGACTTACATTGTACCATTGTGTTCAACAAACTTCAAAGCTTGTTATCGTAAAATTTTGGTCATAATGCGAATGTAATATGGTCAGTGCATCAAACGGTTTACTACTGTAGCTCTTTATGATATAATTATTAATTGATCTATTTCTGTCACTTTCCGTAATCTGCAATGCACAAATTAAGTCATGCTGGCGATATTTTTGAAAGACCCTCAGCAACAAGAAACGGTTTACTGAAACATGCGGTGGAGCCTAAACATTTGTAACAAGTCCTCCGCAGGTTTTGATGACAAAGCAAAAAGCGTCAGCTCATTTCATTCATGTCTACTGAAATGCAGTTTGTGAATGTGTCCGCGAACGCTTTAAACAAAAGCATGCTTGCTCAATTCAGCGCTACGAAGACGCAGATACTGCAAGTGGGTGGAGCACTACAAGAAGTTTAGTTGGTTGGCAGAACAATGCAGCGCGAGAAGTAATCCTTGATACAGTCCATGCGGAATGTCAGGTGTTTCGTCTGCAGATCTCGAAGCAACTCATTTCATCCGCTTTTTCTCTTTTCTTCCTCTTATTCTCCTCACATTCTCTTTAGTTATGTTTTTCTAAACTGCTATTCATAGGCGCGCCAACCCTCAATTTGTTGACAGCACAACCTTTTGTCCAAAATAGTTTATTGTTTGCCGACGTGACATTTCTGCCCGATATCGAATAATTTTGTACAAAAATTGACATATTTTCATTTCGGCCACCGTCCAACAATTTTTATGTTTACGCAATTATTATAAATGCAATTTATACAACTGTCACCTGCTCAACGAAGGAAATACAACCTCAATGGCATTTTCACTTTGATGAAAAATTTCTTATTTTTTCAAGAACGTAGTGAAGTTTCTGCCGCACAAGTCTGATATTGCCTAATCAAACGCAAATTTCAAATGTTTTAGTGAAACAGCCGATTCATTTCCTATCAACCCCAACTATTGCGACTTTTTGTATTTGTTCTTGGAAACATGGCTCGCTGGTCGTTAATCATCGAATGTGGAAGATGCAATTTATCTGTCGACCTCAACAGCAGCCTCGTGGCTTTCAGCAAGCCAAGATTTCAATGGCACCCTCTCGTCGCTCGAGGAGTGAGGGGGCCAAACTTTTTGATTTTAGGCGAGCAATAGTATTTTATTTGGAATACTGCCTCTCAAAGCACAAAATGACTAAATATGCCAAAAATTTGGGACGGCCATGGACTCCTGTGCCCCCCCCCCCTGGCCACGCCTGTTGCTCGAAGCTGCAAGTATAGCGATTTTCCATGTTGAATCAAGAAAGGAAAAAATTTAAGAATGCTTGGTTGTTCTGCAGAAAATCAAAAAGTTTGTTTAAGCTAGGCATAAAATAAATGACAACAGCATGAGGTGGGCAGAGCGAGTCGAGTCTAACCAGATCCACCAAACGTTTTTTTCTCACGTTTAGAAAAGAAGTCGGCCATCATTTGGACGAACGGAAATGTTTGTTCCCATTGTTGTTTTGTTGTGACGTGGTTCTCACATCCGGGAACTGCAGGGTTTTGGTTTGGGTGACCACAGAACAAACTGTTTAAGCCAAGCTAGACACGAGAGCTGTACTTTTGCGTGTTAAGTGCAATGGTAAAATCTTGAGCGTGAAAAAGTGTGGGCTATTGTCACCAGGTTTTGGCCAACAGTTCCTTCAGTGCTTTTGTCGTCAGGCGAACAGAAAGTAAAGTCTTAGTTTTGCAGATCGGGTAAGGGCCAGTGCTCTTTGATTCTGAACAGCCGCTAACATGGCGTATGTCATCTGATGACCAGACGTGCGAGGCAACCTCCGGCACAAAAATAGCAAGTTAACAACAATTCTATTTTTCAAGAAATGAGATCAACAATGTTTGAAACGCTGACATTGGCCAAGCCGCGTAGCAAGCGTCATCCACTGTATATATATATATGCCCAAGTCGGACCACAAGCGCGATCAACCACAAGACTACCAATTAAAAGTACTGTCGTGACGTGAATTACTTCACATGGGTCGAAAATAAAGCTTGCCATTCTGTAAATCTGAGATAATTCCAACCAGAAAGTGATATCTGCGGCTTGTGGAAAGTCATTTGGGCAAAAAACGAAATGTCAGCTTGTCAAAACGTTGACGTACTTCTGACCAGAGCTTGTCACAATAACTAAGGTCATGGTAAAATGTAATTGTATGAACAGTGGTGTAGCTAGAGTGTGGGCTGCCCGGGGCGGGCCTTCAGTTTGGCGCCCCCGAAGCCCATAAAAGTACATATTGCACAGTGACTGGCACTTAAAGCTTTGTATATATATTAACTACTTTGTGCACCATTATAATATTACTAGGGCAACCGATTTTTTGACCTAAAAACTTAAAATTTTGACTTTGTAATTTCAAAATTTTGACTTTATTTTGACATCTAAAATTTCTGCATTTGCAACTGCAAATTAATTCAGCCTTAGGTGCTGAGGTTAACCCAGGAGCATATTCTTGCACTCTATGCTTCGAAAGTTTAAGAAATTTGGTTGTTTAACTTTGGAGATGATGTATTGATAAGCACATTAATAACTACAGTAGAGTCAAACCTGAGAACATCATGAAGTTGAAAATATGCACATTGGATTGAGCATTTTCCAAACCAAGTACTGTAAGACCACCTTTCTTGCCTTACCACGCCTGTCCTAGATAATATTAAATCGTCCAGTAGTGGGCAAGACAACATTGTTTCGTCAGAAATCGCAACAAACCCATTAATATTACAGAATTGCAACTAAACTTGCAGAGGTTTGACAATGTCTGTTATTGTGGTTTCAATGAAATATCAATAAAGAGAAAAAACTGTGCTGCAAGCAAAAATTGACGCAACGATGAATTTTGACCTAATTATAAATTTTGACTTTTTTTGACCTAATAACTTGGGATTTCCTCATGATATGAGCGTGAAATTTGGTTTGTCGACGTTTCATAAGCTTTAAAAAAGGCAGAATAAATTTGACATTATTGACTTTTGTTGCCCTAAATATTACAGTACTGTCACATGCACAAATATGGTATGCTTTAGCATCAAAAAACTCAAACATTGTAAGTAACAGTTAAACAAAAATAAAAAATGACATATAGGGAAAAGTAGCAAAAAAAGTATAAAATTTAGAACCATCTTTATTTCTGAAGTGAAAACTACATTTTTCTACACAATAACGTTTCTTGCCTTTTTGTTGGCAAATCCTTCAATGGCAATGTCAAAATTTATTTCATCTGTCAATTATTGCTGTATAGACAGTATGGAAAGATTTTTCAACCGCAAGGTGCTCATACTAGATCTTAAGTAATTCTTGATCAGTTTTAGTTTCAAAAAACTCCTCTCACAGGCAGCAGCACTAAAGGCAGTTGTGAGGAAAATCCGCAGCGTTATTACTATATTTGAAACATAATTCCCAAGGTTATAGGCTACTTTTAAATAAACTGCAAAAGTTTCTTTCTCTATTGTGAACTGCACATCGGCAACATGGCATAACTGTGATGCAACAATAACGTTGTTCTTAATTGCACAACAATGAACAAGCGATGCAACAACTATCAGTATTTCTTTTTCGACTAGTTACTGCACTCAACCTCCTGCACAACTATCTGGCCTACTTGGAATCTGAATGCAGCACGGTGATCTAAAAATTTTCATAATGACGTATCAGTATGCTCAAGCAAGAAATCATTTCCTCTAAACAAAACGAGGAACCCTCACGGAACCCTTAAAACTCACGTAAATGTTTTGCGGAACACTAGGGTTCCGCGGAAACCCTGATGAAGAATACTGAGCTAGAGTATATTTCTCCACACACACAGAAATCCATTTTGACGCGCACAAATCCAACTACTCATTTATTACAGCAGATTTAAACAGTTTTTTAGACCTAACGAACGCTTTTACTCGTAGGTAAAAAATTAAGAGCACTTACAAAAGCTCACAGCTCACCACAGCCACATGTTTGCCGGCAGCGATCCGCCATACTCCTTCCAAGTTCTACGACGTTGTATAAAGACTACGATCAAACACGAACATCGACCCAACATTCGATCAATCAACCGTGGAGTGCAGGGGTGGAGAACCTGCGGCCCGCGTGATCATTTTATATGGCCCGCAACATAATTTTTGTTACCCAATTGAGAGTACAACAGTGTGTCAAAGACATGGGCGCAATTTGGTGGGGGACACGGGGGACGTGTCCCCCCACTTTTTTGGACGGGGGGGACATAATATGCCATGTCCCCCCCACTTTTTTCTCTTAGGGTTTGTATTTGGAGAGGTTTCAAAACCAAATATAACGTTTGTCACGTTTTGTGTGAAGAGTTTTTCATGTTAGGTGTTACACATAGCAATGTTGATGTTGAAACAGAGTTTGGTGCGGTGTCACTGATTCTGATATTTTTAAACATTTTTACTTCAAAAATGCTTTTTAGCATTTTGCAAGTTTCCAGAGACCGCAAAAGATTGTTAACTGCCTCTCTCCGACATTAATCCAGTGTGGTTTACTTAAAAAAGGTCACTGTCTCGAAACAGTAAAGCTTAACGGCTGCACACGTGAGAGACCACAGTACAGCCGTGATTTGTTTCGTGCAAAAACGTTGGCTAACTGACTTTATTGTAACGTTGGTTGTCACGTATTCAGAAACAGACAGCGTAAAATTTAAAGATGCAAGTGTATAATGTTGGAAAGTTGCATTTTCAGGCAAACTTCTGCGAAGTTTTTGCCGAAAACAAACAGCAGCACTATTGTGGAGACTCACTTTTAGGATGGGTAGTTTTGCAAAAGACTGTCTTCAACCATTAGTAAACAGGAATTCCATCAAAAGTTTAGAGAAGTATTGACCTGGCTATATATTGTCCTATAGCTCAAAACTTAATGACCTGACTAGGAATTAAAGCTTGGTTATACATTTAGTCTTATTTCTTGTATGCCACGACAAGGGTGACCAGCAAATTCAAAAGACATTTATACCCACAATGCAGCAATGTTTTCATCCACGTGCGAAACATTTGCTTTACAGGTAGCCTACGCATGGGTGGCGGAACTATTTTCAAAGTTTGGGGGCACAAGTGCAAGTAAAAAAAACTAGAAAATTTTTGTGATTTGAATTTGGCAACTGTGACATCACAAGCACTGAAATTTGATGTCATTAACTTTTGTCAGCATGTTCAAACAAGTTTATTCAAATTTTGATACACCCTCAACGACCCCTATCTACCCAGCACCCTATCTATGATACACTACCCTGACTTGAGCACTTAAATTTTTAACAATGGACCCAACACGAATTGTGTTACTTAAACGTATTTAGGCAAAGTTCGAAATTTAAAAGTGGGAGGGCTGCGCCCTCCTAGAAAAAAGTGTGGGAGCCTAAACCCATGCGGCCCCCCAGGTTCCGCCACCTATGAGCCTACGTAACACCTAGTTTTGCTGGACATTCTTTTCGTGTTATTTCAGGTGAAACGTGGTGCTATTTGCCAATTCACCGTTGTTCATTTTTATTTCTGTTTAATCTAAAATACATTTTCGTTTTGTTGTGCATGTATAACTCTAGAATAAAACTTTTGACATTAATTTCGCCTATTGCAATTTGATGTTCAACCTGAAAAAATTGATTGTGAAAAGACTGAGATGAGTGGCATAACTGACAGAAGTCACAAGGCAACAGTCACCAGCAGACCCGTAACCAGCTTGGCACATCAGGAGGGACAAAGAATTTTCTAAGGGAGGCACAAATTTTACATCGAAAGCATGTACGAGAACAACGGTTATGTATAAGACATTTTTTCAGGGGAGGAGAAAGTTTCTCCAGGGGGGGCGAAGCCCTCCCTTTAGTTACGGGCCTGGTCACCAGATGATTAGGTATGCAGACGTCACATTGTAGGCTAGATTGGTATATGGGTATGCATTCAGAAACACGTCTGGCTCGTTTTCTTTTGCATTTCTTAAAATCTTCTCTAGTTGGCTTGGATAATTCTGCTTGGGAGTTTGATTAATGTTTAGAAAAACGATGTTTCAACAATCGAAAGGGTACCCAACAGCATGCAGGGGATGACAAGGGAAGATTGAAAGGACAGATCCTCCACCCATCAGCAGTAAAAATGTATTGTAGATCATTTTGTGAAGTAGCCTACGCTAATTTTGGCCAAACATTTTTTGCTACTGTAAGAGGATATCAATAGAGATTTGGCTAGGTTTGGGGCTGCATGCACGATGCCCAGTAAATAAAAATTTGTAGCATTTGTAAAGAGCAGAAATGTGCAAGAAGAATGTTTAGCTACCATACCTTGCAATATATATATCGTACCCTGCAATTTATCGTCTTTTTAACGTTAAGCAACTTAAACAAGACATCAAATCGCGCTGTAACCCACATTTCTTATAAAATGCGTGAAAATCGATGTGTTCTACTTGAGAGTGATATGCACGTGCGACCAATGCGATTCACCGTTTTGTGCACTCCAACTGACAGCTCTGATAATACCCAATTGATGTGTTCCACTATATTGCTGTGCTTCTTCGTGTCATAGTCTGATAGTTGTACAACCAAGCTGAACTGCAGTACCATGTCCAACAACAAAAAATTAGGTTTATTAATAATTTCTTAACCATTTGTAGGTATAAAGCAAAGCGTGATTGGTGTTGCTTTGAAAACAGCTCAAAAAACAAGATTGGGAATTTGTATTTACAAAACTTCACTTCCGCATCGGCCCGATGACTATACTGGTTTTACATCAAGCTGTCCCCCTACATTTTACAACAAAATTGCGCCCATGTTCAAAGCGAAGATCCATGTTGAGCAGGTACGTAGATAGTAAGTCAAGAGAAGTCACTCTTCCTCGTAGTTAGATAAAGGTCAAATTTTAAGATAAAATCAAATGATTTTGCGGCCCGCCAGCGATAACGTACAATTTGTGCGGCCCATGATAGCAAATAGATTTCCCACCCCTGGTGTAGTGCATCAGTAAAATTTGACATCAAATGAGTTGATAAGCGTGTTGAGAACCGTGTTGCAGCGTCATGTAAAAAAGCCTATTGATAAAACATCCCTGATACACGACTGTTCATTGTTTGGCTAAGATAATCGCTTAAAATGCACATGCCATAGTTTAAATGACTCAAAATCAAAAACGTTTTTCAACTGCAACTAGTGTCCCGACATTAAAACCACTTTTATTTCAATACAGCCTGTACAGGTTTATAACCTAACAGTGCCGCCCCCATAAAAGTGCCGCCAGGGGCGGGCCACCCCCCGTAGCTACGCCACTGTGTATGAAGTGAAGTTTTGAGAACAAAGAACGCATTTATTTTTTCAGTCCCTTTCTACGGAAATTGTAAAATCCAACAAGAATTTAACGATAGCCAGAGCTCCTTTGTACAACCGGACAAAAAAAAGCTACGTCATTAGGTGGGCACTTGAAGCACAGCTCAACGTATTTGACTTTGGGCTGTCTGTGACGCAAATACACACTCGTTTGTGACGCAGTTAAAGCATTGGCTCATCATTAAAGCTTTTATCAGTTTGCCTTTCAGGAACGACAAGTTGTTCTACCGGTTTTGATCTAGCACAGTGGCCTTCAACCTTTTTTGTACAATCGACTCTCTACGGGAACTTTGTTTGAAAAGCGCCCCTTACCTATAATTTTTGCGTTGTCAGAAAATATTATATTGTTTTGAAAATAATGTCAGTGCTAGTGAAATATAAATGAGCAACCTAGTTAGCATAAAATAAAACGAAGAAAAAAGCGAATGCAAATGCATTTGCAGAATAAATGTTATTCATTTCCAAAAAAACAGCTGTTCCAGCTAACGCAAACCTTGTGATATTGCAAGGGCATTTCCACCGGTCTTGTTCATGTCAAGACGATTGCCGTATTTTTTACGCGTGTGCAGTTCTTGGCAGAAAACTTTATCAGCAAAGTACGTCATGGGAAATGCCAGTAATATTAGCTTCACATTTCCCCAAAGTTCTGGAAAACCCTCACTGCACGCCACTTAATCCAAATATCTGACCATCCGTGTGTATGAAATATAGCACGGACTTTGATGGTTGAAGCGCATTCACTTACGCTAGCTAGCTGGAAAAAGATGTTTAATCCCGTAACTTTTCACGCAATGTAACTTTCGGCGTGATCTCCACAACAGAATGACTTCATAGCAAACCACAAACAGGTGAGGAAAATGATTTTTTGGACTCCTTAGTTTAACCAAGATTGGGTGCTTGGTTTATTCACTGGTCTAAGTTACTCCTTTCCCAGCTTACTGTTCTGTAAAACGCTGTCATAAGTCAGATGAACATAGTAAAGCTATATCCACAGTACAGCAAAACACTCGAACTGCCTGATAAACACGATAAACACGTTTTACAACTTACGGCCATAAGCGCAATTTTGTTGTAAAATGTGAGGGGGACAGCTTGGTATGAAACCAATATATTACGAAACCTAAAGCGAAAAATGTGGGGGACATGGCATGTTATATCCAGTGGCGTACGCAGAAAATTTTCATTGGGGGGGTTTGGTTCAGGGTCATATGGTGGTCATTTGCATTTAGTGTGCGCTGTTTGTGACGTCACAATTTGACGTCATTTCCATGTTTCCAAACCAACGTTTTGACGACGTTTCTTGACATAATATGCATATTTTTCTACATCCACTCCCCTTATTTTATGTGTCGTTGCACTGACTATAAACTATCAGCGCTCCAAATTAGGATATCGGAGAAAAACAAATTCAACGCTACTACACAGCAGTTCATAACTGCAAAAATATCAGGCTGCGCGTTAAAACAGGGGAGTGAAACACACTCATCACTACGTCAGAGCAATTTACAACTACAAAATCAGGCTGCGCTAATGTCTCGTC
>Ga0210059_1010656_pt1 | contig 14156 bp, 8 predicted proteins | sample Ectturendosymbi2_FD_188042 | JGI IMG/M metagenome (GOLD analysis project Ga0210059, IMG submission 188042) | Ecteinascidia turbinata endosymbiont from Florida, USA - Sample 2 (SPAdes) (version 2) | ecosystem: Host-associated > Tunicates > Ascidians > Unclassified | place: Key West, Florida... | reverse complement strand
ACTCATTGGCAGCACGTAGTTCAAAATACAGTTCTTTGTCCAGTGCGTAAACAGATGTGCCATACATAAAAACTCAAGTTTTGTAAAATTGAAGTTGATAAATAGTAAATACATGGTTTAGAAGATTTATATTTTTATCCAAGGATTTATTTTTTATGTCTTTGAGTTTTAAGTCTTTGAAAAGCTCAGACAGATTTCTCATTTCTTGTTATGTTGTACATTTGGAAACATTTCCATCAGAAAATAAGACAACACGCAATTGTTATAGCAGTGACCACACTACAATTCTTTAATTATAGGGTCAATTTTCTTCTTAGTTTACAAAGTAATTTTGTATGATTGCTGTTGTGCTGCAAAGACTGTTAATAAGCAAGGCTACATTCATGCTTCTTATCTGTCAGATAGTAGAAATGGCATTTTTATTTTATAGTAGTCATTTTTTTACAGATTAGGTGGTTTGAATTTAGCCCATACTTTGAGGTCACAGGTTTTTTGAAGCTTGAGTAGTAACTGCTTGGTTTGAGGTGGACTTGCTAAGTAATGTTAAAGTTTTTTTGCCAGCTCCTAGCCAGCCTTCAACTTGAACTATTTTTTCTTCACACAGGTTTAATCAATTGTGTAGGCTACTTGCTGCAGTAGAAATGTTTGCACAAAGGTGCATGATGAATTATTTCCTACATTTGACACATTTGTCAAACAACTAATGTCAATGCAAGATGAGGGCAGTCTTCACTCATCCAGCCTCAAAGCTTTCCAAAACAAGTCTCAGGTTGGATGCTATGTTCTTGTAGTTAAAAGAATGAAATTCAAAGCTAATTTAGTGTTTTAAATCGTCTTGGTTATTGCTTATGGTTTCATGGATTCCCATAAAGACATCATTGTGAACAAATTCAGGACCCCAACTACCAAGCATTTTTTTCAATGGGGAAAGTGTGAAACTTTCGAGGGGGGAATCTTTGTAGTTTATTGATGGTGAATGCAGAGAAATGAGGTGCGAAACTAAAGAAGTGGGGCTAAAGTAAAGAAGTGCATGCCAACTTGCTATCGCCTAACTTTTATGTGTTGCCAGCCTTGTCTTCTCAACTTTCAGTGTTTTTAAAGTTGTGTATCATGAACACCCTTTCGCATTTACTGTTGTGTCAGTCATGTTGTATTCTCAGGAACGTATCCTTGGTTGGCCGCATCTTAGGCTTGATCAAAGGTATCACGGTTGGCTGAACATGATGACGTCATCAGAGGGCCCCCTTTTTAGTCTTGCCTCGGGCCCCCCAACCCTAAACCCACCACTGTTACTAAGCGTTCCGTGATAACCATCTGTGAACGATGCCAGCTTGCTGAAGTAATGTTTCAGATCTACTTTGCAGTGAGCATGTATGAGAAAATCAAAATAGATATTGTTAATTTTGCACACTAACGACATCAAAACTGCAGACGTGATTTATGATCAACTATGCATCATCCAACCAACGCAGGCGTTATAGCGACTTATAAACCTACGGCAGCTGCTTCGCGAACACGCTTTTTCCTGGGAGCTCACCTTCGAACCAAGCAACCACGAGCGTGCTGTGCTCACTTTCCCGAGAGCTCATTCGATTACTCAAGAAGCAGTTGGTAATTCGGCAGCAATCGTGCCACATGACCAGGATAGTGGGCTGATGCACTTAAAGCGCCATGTTAAAGTCCTAATGATTCAGTTAATAAATTTGCTATTAGCTTCACCAGCAGCATTTAATGAAGCTATGAAATATCGTGTGCATTCAAACTGTCCCTATACCTAAGCATTTGCTGCTGTTGCAGACCCCCGGGGCTAAGGTCTGAACATATTAATGCGCTACTGCTGTTCTTTTTTAAAGTTTGGATTGTTTTCCGGCAATATTTCTTGCATCGTGCTTTATTGTTCTCATTATGAGTAAAGCTGTACTTTTGCTGCAGCGAATAAGCCAATGAACTTCATAACATCAATAGAGCAATACTAAGCGGCCTCGCGAGATATTACCACTGGTCAGAACTTGGATATTCTTGTGATGGAACCCAAAGGTGCAACGGTCATCAATGGATCGAACAATGACAACTGCCACATATTATCAAAGCTTTGTGCTTCTATCAATATTTAGAAAAGAAAATTTGGACAAGTCAACAATTGTTGCCTAAGTAAATGGAATCAGGCACTACTGGAATCAAGGCGACTAGCCCAATACCAATGGAATAAACAGTCGATCAGCAATGTACAAATCTATCGGTAGAAGAATCGAACTGATTTCCTTCCGAGACGGTAACGGAATGACACAATGGTGCAAGTCACTTTGTTCGCTTAACACGAGTGGAATCGAGCTGACTAGACCATGATGACTAATGGAATGAAGTCGACCTACTAGCTAACCCTATCAGGGATCATGGAATCAAGCCAACCTAACACCAGTGAAATCGAGATATCAACTTGTTTGAAACACCAACGCAATCGAACCATGGGTCAAATGGTGACATGAAGCTGCCTTCCGTTCGTCGAGACATTTGGTAGCTGACCTGAACCGGTCTCTACGCATGCAACGAAAGCTACAATACCTCCACACCTTGGTGATTCCCTACGCAGCAAGTTCTACTTATCTCACCAATTCAGCTGGATGAACGTTCACCATGCGCAAATGATTTCTTTCACACAAGGAAATCATGCAGTTGCTCGCAGCACACAGGTGTGGACTGCGAAGAAAAGGACAGATTCCCAATTGAAGTACTGCTGGAATATTGACGTGTACCACGGCGTGTCGAAGAGTCTCAAAGAGACGATAACATCTTTGCTCACTCCACAGAATATGTCTAAATGGCATACTCTGTACATGGACAATTTGTATAACAGCGTGTCCACGAGTGAGCATCTTCACGACTATCGCATACATTGTCGGAACCCTCAGAAGTCACCGCGAACTTCGTGAGATTCGCGAACCAGGTAATGACAATTGAAATGGTATTTTCATGCATTTTCAGCGAGGTAATGTTTTGTTTGTGCAGGTAGATGGTAGAATGAGGGCCGGTGACATCATCGCCCGTGACAACGGCAAGGTACTTATTCTGGCCTGGAAGGACAAGCGGGTGGTCAAGGCTATTTCCACCAAGCACGATGCCTCCACAACCACTGTCATCAGGAGAAAAACAGCGCGGTGGAGGAGGTCACCAAACCCACATGCATTGTTGATCACAACAAGTATATGTCAGGTGTGGATGGTCTCGACCAGATGATTTCCTACTACCCCATCACCAGAAAGACGCTGAAGTGGACCACTAAGGTCTTCTGTGCGCAACGCTTTCGTTCTGTACCTTGCGCAGAGCAGAATGAAGAGGTGCAAACACTTGTCCCAATTCGTTCTGCAACTCGTAAAGCAGTTGGTGCCCAAGGAGGAGGCTGATGCAGCGGAGAGTGGTGGGGAAACTGTGTGCACTGCTCAACTATATATTTCGTACTGTGTCCACTTTGCCACTAATGATTTCTTTCGTTCTTGTTAGTCTGCAGCCGAAATCGATGAATCACCGAGGCCATGCAAGCAGCGAAGAGATGACGATCCAAAGCGGCTGACCGGAGGAATACTTCGTCATCAACAAACCACCTTTCCACCAACCGCAGGGGAAGCAGTTGCCGAGCAAGCCATGTAGGGTTTGCTGGAAAAGAGGAAAACGTAAGGATACCAGGTATTTATGTTCGTATTGTCAGGTAGCTTTGTGTCCTGGGGCTTGTTATACCGACTATCACACTAAAAGGGTTTATGCCTAAATTTCCACATATTCGGAATTCTAATTACAACGTTTTTCAGCTTCAAGCATTTTGACACTTTGCATTTGGAAACGAAATCCGTAAACCAATAACCAGTGATAGAGTGTCGAGACTTTCGGCAAAATGCACAACTTTCGAAGTCTTGGTCTCGCTTCGAAATTTCAACCAGGTCTCGCTCTCGGAATCGACTACATCACTGACAATAATTTTGTGCGACAGTCGTGTTTGGTAGATGCAGTAAATAGTGGTTTTTGAGTAAGTTTTGCTCTTCTTTGTGCAGGTGTGTGCTGTTCTTGCTTTGCAGGTAAGCAGTGTCCGAGCACCAGGTTGGATAGGGCTTCCACTAGTAGGATGCGAAGGAATCACTAAGAGAGGAGCCTCACGGGCGTGGTTGGAAGACCTCTAAATCAATACCTCATGATAGAGAAAATACAGTCCGAGGAGACATGTGACTGTGGTAGTCCTCAATGCACACAGGCTTTCTAACCTGCTCTTGTTTCCCCACCACCACGTTTTTTCTGCCTTGCAATTGTTATAACCGAGGCGTCGTGTTTCGTTATGGCTTTCACCACTTGTTTGTCTTTCCATGCCAGCACAAGCACTTGGCCATTGTCTCTGGCGACGACATCACTAGTCTGCATCAGGCCTGGATTACGAATTTCGAGGGGTTCTTCCTTGGCTTCTGCGAAGAGTGCCGACGGTGTGAACCTTTCGTTGCAGCAAAAACTCACTCAAGGCAACGCTATTACAGACTTTGTCCTTGTAAAGTTAATGCCACACTGACAAGCACTTTAGAGTGAGCAGATCAGTTAAAGTTTCCTTTAGAGTTTTCGAAACACCGTGATAAATATCGATATTCCAACAGTGTCCTAGCACCAGGTTGGATAGGGCTTCCTACTAAGAGGCGAAGTAATCCTGGCTAATAAAAAAATCCTAGCGACTACTAAGAGGAGCCTTACGGGCGTGGTTGAAGACCTCTAAATCAATGCCTCAAGATAGAGGAAATACAGGTGCGCACATTGCTGACATGATTGACAGTGGTTTTTTGGTAATTTTTTTCTGCTAGTTTGCTGCACCTGAAACTAAACACGATACTTCTACAAGGTGATAACAACATCTTCCGTGATTTTCATTGCTTTCGTGCAACTAGAACAGAAGCGGCGCGGTTTTATTTCAGCTGTTGTGAGCAGACAAGCAAAGGTGGGTGGCCATGCTGACTTGATTGACAGCAGTGTCCTTGCGTTGCAGCGCGTAACTTCGTCCGTGCTTTGTTGTTTGAAGTGTAAATTTTTCTAAAAATTGTAGAAACCTAAAAAAACATGTCCTGAAAATTTTAGCGATATCCAGCGTGATTTCTCTGAGTTGTTTACCTTTGTGCCACGCATCTAAATGCGCGTGAGTCGCATGTCTTCACAACAGACCCAGCGTATCGAAGACCGGCTGACGGAAACCGCTGTAGATTTTTTTCTGCTTCTTAGCTGCACTTGAAACTAAACACGATGCTTCTACAAGGTGATAACAACACCTTCCGTGCTTTTCAGATTTTTCCTGCAACGAGAACAGAATCGTCGCGACTTTAGTTCAGCAGTCAAGAGCTGATAACTGTTTAATGTTCGGGCGATGTCTAATTAAATTCGGCTTGTGTTTGGGTTGTTTTCGCGTACTGGATGTTGTCTAAATTCGCTTTGCTTGCAGTGTGTGCAGGAAAAATTTACTGAAGCTTGAAGTTCATGAACGAAGTGCTGTTGCAAAATTTCTACGAATCGAGCCTAGGCACAGCGATTGTTAGGCAGTATGTAGAACCTCGGAGCGCACATGCGATTGCGTACTCAGGCGAAAAGCACAAAATCATTTCTAGGCTGTGTTAAATAAAGTCATAACTTTTTTCCTCTGAAACTTGTTACTTGAACCTTCACAGCATGCTTGAAAATAGGTGTAGCAACATACTTTGTGAGTATGAAAATTTTGGGATGCTTTGAGTAAGTGCAGTGAGCCTTCAAAGAAAAAAACAGGAGATCCATCCCAGTTTTCACCCAATATGCCCATCTAAAAAGTTGGAAACTTTTTTTGGTTTAGTTCATCAGGAACTACACGATCAGCTGAACATTTCATATGTACAAAGTTTTTTTCTAAGTACGATATACTGTAGACCGGCTCTCAAAGTGTTAATAACGTCTGGTATACCGTGCATCTGTTTTCTGATGTGACACTCTCTAGCGACATACTTGACTGAGTTTTTTGTCTCGAGCTAACAAGTGTTCCCAATGGCAACTGCCACATATTATCAAAGCTTTGTGCTTGTAACAATATTTAGAAAAGAAATTTTGGACAAGTCAACAATTGCGAAGAAAAGGATTGCAGAGACAAATTTGTTGCCTAGGTTAATGGAATCAGGTACTACTGGAATCAAGGGGACTAGCCCAATACCAATGGAATAAACAGTCGACCAGCAATGTGCAAACCCAACGGTAGAAGAATCGAACTGATTTCCTTCCGAGACGGTAACGGAATGACACAATGGTGCAAGTCACTTTGTTTGCTTAACACGAGTGGAATAAAGCTGACTAGCCCATGATGACTAATGGAATGAAGTCGACCTACTAGCTAACCCTATCAGGGATCATGGAATTGAGCCAACCTAACCCCAGTGAAATCGAGATATCAACTTGTTTGAAACACCAATGCAATCGAACCATTGATCAAATCGAGACATGAAGCTGCCTTCCGTTCGTCGAGACATGTAGCAGCTGACCTGAACCGGTCTCTAAGCATGCAACGAAAGCTACAATACCTCCACACCTTGGTGATTCCCTACGCAGCAAGTTCTACTTATCTCACCAATTCAGCTGGATGAACGTTCACCTATAGCAAATGATTTCTTTCACTCAAGAAAATCACGCACTTGCTCGCAGCACACGGGTGCGAACTGCGAAGAAAAGGATAGATTCAGACACGCGGCTGCTTTATATACCGGGCATTCTACATGAACAATAGTGTGTTATTGTTACGCACAAGAGCCTGGGGAGTTCCGTGCAGGGAACGAATAGAAAAGTTCTGCTGGAGGATGACCTGGATTTTACGACGCATAGTTGCCCTGGTCTTATTTTTGCATGTTGATGTAGTTGCCACACATCTTTTAGGCCACGTTATAGGTTTGTAGCATGTTTATACTGGAAGTCATGTTGTGTTCCATTTGTGGAACATTAGAGGTTTCCCGAACGGGGATTTCAAGATTTCTTTGTGTTGTTCTGTCGGAAGGCCGGGTTTACCAATAGACTGAATGCAGGTAAAAGTAACTGCGCATTTGATTAATGCTATTATTTATAAAACCATGAGTGAATACAGTTCTGGTGTGTTTCACTGAGTGGGTTGAGTGAAACAGGCTGTCTGATTTTCTTCATTGTAATCTCGAGGGCGCCTTGGGCTGTCCTCGTTTATTAACCAGTGCTCTAGGGGGATTGTCCTAAAATGCAGACACTCACGTGCCTGTAACAAAAATGGTGCCACCAGTGAGGTAGTGGCTTTCATAAAAGGGTAATACCTCTGCTGGACCTTCAAATAAAAAATTCATGTCAGATAGATGTGATTTATCCTTAAATAAAGAGTAGAGAGTGGAGGCGCTGAAACATCTTGTGCCTTTATTCAACTTGGATAAAAGGTCTTAGCACAGGAGTTAAGGAAAGTAGATAGAACATAGGTAAACAGGAAAGCGGAGGCGTGACTTACAATAGAGAAAAAAAACGTTAGAACAGATATATATTAAACAACATTGCAAAAATGGAAAAAGTAGTGAGTCTGTGAAAAACTGTTTTGTGTTTTTCAGACCAGTTAGGCGTATAACATAACAAAGTAATGGTAAAAATGTCAATAGATGCACATGATAAGTGTTCGAAAGTTATACGCTTTTTACGTTTTAATTGGATTCGTAATCCAGAAATAGTATTATCGGAAAAAATCGCAGAGGGGGGAAGCCTGCAACCTCCCCACGTAGCGATGTGACTGTTTCCCCTCTATGGTTACAGCCGTGCATGCAAAAAGTTATATTAGATTGCATAACATTATTGAGATGTTGCAAGTACGTTTCTGCAGCAATATTGTTTTTTTTGTCTTTTAGCAATAGACTTTACAAATATTGTCAAAAAGAACTTTATCGTCATTGCTGACAAAGACTTCATACAGTAGTATTTATTATAGTAGTGTTTATATATTATTACAGTAGTATTTATATATTATTATTATTGATTGGTTTTTTGAGTTGCAGGATGATTCGAACAGGCTCGCTCTTGATGATATCATAGAAGCCGTCAAAGCGGATGCAGACGAGGAATTCCCGTTCGAGTCAGATGAAGAGAATGAGATCAATGCTTTTCATGGATCTTATCCAAAAGTGACCGTACCAGACGAAGTTGTGTAACTAGGTGTTCCGTGAAAACAAACTGAATGATGCCAGCTTGCTGAAGTAACGTTTCTTTTTTTTGCAGACGACATCGACACCAGTATCAACGCTGCAGAGATCAGCATCGTTGCAACACCTGCTATGTTCATTGCTAACCAATTGTAAATGGTGTGACATCACAGTGAAGTAATATCATATTTTTCCAGTGACCAGCATCAATGTGCCCCCTAGCATTGATGAACAACCCAACATCGATGTAATCCCCAGCATCGAGTTCTTTGTATGAAACCAACTCTTTAAATCATACCTTTTACAATTTTATAAAAATGACTCTTGACTCGAGTCATTCTGTGAAAAACGTGACTCGAGTCACTGTCAGTGGTAATTAGGTGGAAGAATAACCAGGCATTCAAACATTAAGCAACAGTTGCCATGTGATGGAATGCACCACCTCATTTTGAAAATCTGGTGAAACTTTATGAGATTCTCCAGCTCGCAAAATGTAGTTTCCAGACGACATAACGGCCAAACTGTTATCTTTCAAACTCAACTTCGTCAAAATTTTTAGATCTACTGCACAGTGCCCTTGTAGGAAAAAAATCACATTAGAGATTGTTAATTTTCTTATTATCTTTTTCAATTATGTTCTAGATTCGAGCATCAGACAGTGAACCACTCCGACGAATACGTGTGTGCACACCAACGACATTGAAAATCTGTGGTGTAACGCCAAAAGAAAGTTCAAAGCAATGAACGGCTTCTCAATGAAGTGGAGCATGCCGTCCTACCTAGACGAGTGGATTTGGAAGAGGAAGTTTGGTGACGATGAACGCTTTGACGCGTGCGTTGCAGCGATTAGACGCAGTCCTCTTCCAAATCCACTCGTCGAGTGGAACTGATGGAAAACAAAATATGAACTGATGGAAAACAAAATATAACCATGGGTTGGAACTGTCGAGTGGAACTGATGGAAAACAAAATATAATCATGGGTTGGAACTGTCGAGTGGAACTGATGGAAAGCAAAATATGAACTGATGGAAAACAAAATATAACCTTCCAACTGATGGAAAACAAAATATAACCATGGGTTCCTCGTCAAATGTGGAAATTGTTTCTTTCCTTTAGATTGATATTTTAATATCATTGTGTGCAACAAGAAATGCAAGCAGAGATAGCTAATAAATATGCGCAGAGATGGCAGCTTTTGTGCTAAATCTGTCAGGTATAGTTTTTTGAACGTCATCCCATATTTATTTTGCATGAGATAAGGTCACTATGCACTAGGGGTGGTCGACCTGCGGTTAATGAGCCATATGCGACTCTTCGAACATTTGAACGTGGCTCTTCGAACTTTTTTCTTATCTATTCGAAAGTGTGGAAATATTGTAAAATGGTGCTATGGTAGCTAGTGTACCGTACAGTATTATTTTTGCAAGTTGTTACAAAAAGAATTATGATGTAACAGAAGCATACATTACAAATAAAATTGTGCTTTTACATTGTTATGCTGCGGCTATTGGTCACTTAGGTTTTACGACACCCTCTATGCATCTCATACACAGAGCACGTTTGGCCACACTTGCTATCAGACATTTCAGCATTCATTCATTTTATTTGGGAAACAGAAGATCATGGATAAGATAAAAAAAACGAAATGTTGTGTGGCATCACAAGCAGGGGCGGAGCTAGGGGGGTGCCAGGGGGGGCACTGCCCCCCAAAAATTGTGCTTGGCCTCCCAAATTTTTCCGCGTGACGTCATACCACTGCATTGAAATTAATTAAAGCTATAAGATTGCAAAAGTTATGAAAAACAACTTTTTTGATAAAGGTGATTTATTGTAATATTGTTTAGCTTCGTATTTTTAGATTTTCTATCTGGCAACACTGATGACACGTTACGTCGTGTTTGTTCCTCGACATTTATCTGTGCCCTTTGCCGCCAAACCTTTCGCTGTTTTCGAACACGTTTGCCAGATTGCGCACGTGAGGGATCAACAAACGTTTGCAGGCCACTTTCATCGACGTGTGCATGACCGCACATCGTTGCAAGACGCTCATCTTGATCCATCCTAGGCGGAATGGAAAAAGGCGTGCACGTGAAATGATCGATTGTGACAATTTCTAGTTTAGGTCCAACTGAAAACATTTTGTGTGGTTTCGTCTTGCTTGACTGGCCATTAAACTGCGTAGCGTGTGGACCAGGCCGGCAACCATGGGGAGGTCCAGCGGGCAATTCCCTCTCCCACTCCAGAAATTTTCGAAAACGATGCGGAAGAGCCACCAAGTGTTTCACAGCTTTGAAAGTCGCTGGTTTTACGCTGGGCAATTAAGTGTTGGCTGAAAACGCTTTCACTTAAGATGCGTTTTTCCACAGAAAACTTTTCATGCATTGAAATTGCCCATCCACGATAGAAGAAAATGTTAAAGTGACTTTTCGAAGTGGTTTATATTAGGATCGCTTTGTTGTTCCATCAAAACAAGTTGCTAAACAATGACCGTTTGCCACGAGAAGTGCTAAAATAAATTTTTGTGCTCTGTTTTTTCGTTATATCGATGGTAATTTTTCTGATTGTAATTGGTGCGATTTTTCAGTTCATCAATGGCGTGTGTCTCATGTATTCGTCGTCAATGATTTGCATTTTGGCTTGAAGTTCGCGATCGCCGCCTTATGAGTAAAAGTTTTAGTCGGATATTGACGAGCACTTGCTCAAAAAGTCGGACTTGCACAGTGCAATGCATCGTCTAAAATGCTGCATAAAAAAACAAGCATGCAGGTTCGCGAAATGTGCTAATCGACTACTAGTGCATTTTGAACAGATCGTAAAGTCACACATTATCGTAAGCACCCGACGCGTGTGGCGTCACAAGTATCGCGTTGCCCTCGCCCCAAATACGAGGTAAAGTTCGAGAAACAATATGTGAAAATACATGTGCATATGTAGCTCTGGTTTCTCTTCACACGCGTAAATTTATATTAAAGATTTGTTTATAAAGCTGTTGTTTTGTAAGGATTTGCAAGAGGGAAGAAGATTGTTCGGTCCTGTCGTCAGTGTTGTCGTAGTATAGTTGAGGATATTTTTCTGTTTGCGGACCTTTCTAAGGCCATACTGCGACACCGTTTTTGCGGTGTTTATTTCACAAGTTGTTTATCAAGATGAGTAGCAAAGGAAGCACGCCGTCAGGTTACTCCGGTAGAGCGTGGAATAACGTTGCCAAAGCGTCGTTGCCTCAAAGTGTTGAATGGTTTTCTCGCGATACCGAAGTTATGGCAAAGTTGCCAGAAAAGCGATCGAGACAGTACATCTATGATCTGCTGCAGAAAGTGAAGTTTAAATGTAGGTCAACTGGAAGCGATTGTTGAACGACGCGGTGGCATGGTGGACTTCACCTGTTCGTGTAAGGAGTCAGCTGAACTTCTTGTCAAGCTACTTTCACCCGTGAAAGAAGTGGGATTTGTGCGATTGTTTGATCCGGAATTTACCGATATTAAAGTTCACTGGGTTCCTCATCAGTGGCGATTCTACGGGGGGGTATGGAGGGGCCATGGCCCCCCAGTTTTTTCGTTGGCCCCCCAGTTTTTTTGGCTCGATGGAGTTTTGGGAAATGACTACTTGTTACAGTAATCGGCTGCGAACTTCATGAGCGTTTGTGTTCCTTCTCCGTTGGTACGAATGGGAGTTACGCATCTGTGCTTCGGTAATTGTGAGGCAACAATCACTTCATCCTCCTGTGCCTGAAGTTAGCGTATTATGACGAAAGCCAGAATCCAAGTCTGGTCGACATTCAATAGCGGATGGCAGCGTGCATACCTGCGTTCATGCTGCGGACAGGATGGTTAGTGCCGGTGGAATAGGCTTGCCATTAGGAACGAAAGAGCCACAGGGTTTGGTTCAAATGTTGGAGCGTTCACGTTGTTCCTATGCATGGATTTCATGTCAGCGAATTTGACATGAATTTAATGGTGATGAGAAACTTTCGTTTTTTCTGCATCGGCGACATAGTCAAACCAGTTCTTTTCTCCTTTGGTCGCTCTTAAAAACATAGGGTAGGGTAAAATTTCTCACTACTGGTGATACTTTTGAAGAGGGATTAAGTTTATAACAGCATTTTTTCAATCACTTCTTGTCGTATATTCAGTGGTGGTCAGTGAAGAAGTAGTTCTACTTTACTAAATTTCTTCTACTTCCAGTGATTACTTCAGTAGTTTTATTTTGAGTACTTCCACTTTTACTCAAGTAGATCTTAGGATAAAATATGTCTGAAGTAGTTTCACTATTTGCTTAAGGAGAAAGTAGCTTACATGTTCCTGTTGCACGTTAATTTGTGTTAACGAGCATTACAAGCTGCAGACAGAACAGCAGTCTGATCGGAATGAGGGCATTATTTATTTGTTTTAGCAAGCTCTGTGATGTGCACGTGGGGACATGGTGGTTCAGGTGACAGATAGAAGAGAGTTAATATTGAACTACGTACAGATCAGCCAAGAGTTTGTTTATGGTTAGGTAACTTCAAATCGGTTAGAGACACATGAGGCTAGCGTAAGGTTAATGTAACGTCAGGTACAATGTGGGGTTCGGGTTATTGTTTGGGTAAGCTAAGAGTTGTATTAGGGTGACATGAATTCTATCAGTGTTGGAACCACAATTACTCATTTGCGACGGTTTTCGTGTTCATGTTAGTTCCCAGCACATCACAAAACGTCAGGAAACTAGTCATTTATGTTGTATGACATAGTTGCGTATTAGTTAAAACAATTGATCCGGGAAGCTAATGAGAGCTAATAAATGGTCTAGAAAACCGCGTTTAGAATGTACGCAAGTTTGAAAATGATAAACAGATACATGTGTTTGTAAGCTGAAAAACATGACAAACTTTTCTTTCAATGGTAGTCTCCAAAGCATGTTTTATTTACAACGAACTATTGTGTGAGATGTTCACAAATCAGGCAGCCACGGGTCGGTTTCTCCTTTCAAAACATCTCCGTGTAACATCAAAACATCGGTTTGCACGTCAGAACATCAATATGAAGCCGCATCAATACGCTCCACTGACCACTAGCGACGCATAGCATATCAACACGATGCAACAACAGCACCCAACTTCTACCGTATCCCTAATAACGTACCAAGACTTCATGACGCCGCAATGTGATGATTTTTCATGTCGTATCGGTACGACACTTGGCATCGAAGATGTTAACGTTTTGATTTTTCATTTCTGTTCAGTTTGCAATAAAACTAAGAACAAGTTGTGTTGACTGTGACGCTAACAAGCTGCATTTTTACAACCTAACCATGTTAAGCGACTAACTTTAGCTTGATGAATACTTTTCAAAACTACTTACTTAAGTAATTTAAAAATCTCTTTCTACGTTTTTAACTAAGTAGGTTTGAACAGCTGTATTTCTATTTAAGTAACATGTGTGAGTGTGACTACTTGTACCACCTCTGCGAATAGTACTCAACTCGTTTAGTACCCAGTCCGCAATACGCTTATTCGAGCGCCCTTTTCACGTGATCGAGGAGAGATTGTTTGTTTGTTTTTAGTGGCGCTGATAAACAGATTGTTGTTACGTTGAGTGCATATAAGCGGAAGTGCAGTGGGGTGGTGGGTATGATAATTATGTTAGTGGAGCTATGCTTTCAGTTAGCAAATTGATTGCTGCTAGCACAGCTAATTTTTCAGTTAGCTGTGCCCGCAGCTGGAATAGCACAAATGTTAGCACCGTTTCACCGCTTTCCTGCAGATTGTTCCTCCTCGCCCACACCAGTATTTGTGAATAGGCTGATGGATAAATTTGTTACTACCAAGAAACATGGCGAGCCAGAAAAAATATAACTGAAGAACCTCTTAAAAAGAAGTCAAAGGGTGATTCTGGTGGTGACGTAGCTGATAATATAGAAGCGCCTGAGTATCGACAGCAAAAAGAAAACAGTGAAAGAGACGCTGCGGCTGCACCTAGTGATATCTCTAAATCTCCTCATTACAATCCAA
>Ga0210059_1010655_pt1 | contig 14157 bp, 8 predicted proteins | sample Ectturendosymbi2_FD_188042 | JGI IMG/M metagenome (GOLD analysis project Ga0210059, IMG submission 188042) | Ecteinascidia turbinata endosymbiont from Florida, USA - Sample 2 (SPAdes) (version 2) | ecosystem: Host-associated > Tunicates > Ascidians > Unclassified | place: Key West, Florida... | reverse complement strand
TATATTGCTAAAAATATTCTAACCACACCAAAATCCTTCACTTAAATTCGATCCACTCATCTGTGTACATAGGCATGCGGTTTCACCTGTACATTTTCTTCACCATGTTCTGCGTTCATTCGTTTTGTTTGTTTTTGTTTTTCTTTTCATTATGCTTATATGATGTCCAACTGTTGTTTCTCAACAGTTGTCAAGAAATGATAAACGGGGTTGGTTTACTAGATGACCGCCACGGTCTTTCGCCAATCCTATATGACACAACGCCCCTCTTTGTTTACACTGATCAACTACTGTGCCATTGTGTTTTCTTTTGCTCTAATGTTCACTAATGGTTGGCTTACTGCATGCGATGGCTTTTATGATGCTTCTGCTTGTTGGCTGAGTCATATGAAACAATAAACCATTGACCATTGAGCCCAAAACGAAGCAAAAACAAAACAAAGAAGCCAAAAGTGTGCTCAGTTTAAGGCCAACGCTCACAAACATCTTACAAATCACATAGTGTATGTATCACATAAAAGTCAATACCCAGCAAGCAGTCGTGATTTTACTTTGATAGGAAAACATATGTAATGGTAATATGTTAATATTATTAGAAATGCAACCACATGCGACTGAATGCTGCACAGAATGATAGCAAGTTTGCAACAGTGCATTCACATAGCATCTTCAACGTGATGACAAGTCTGCAGGGGCCGAGTTTGCTAGAAAACTTTGGGGAGGATCAAAGTTAGTGTTACATGCATGTATATAACACAAATATACTATTGTTTGCGTTTCGATGACCTCACCATGTTCACTCAACCAGATCTTTCCACTGTGTTTATAGGTAGTCCAATGATTATGTCCATTTATCTTATTTATTACGTAGCCGTTATGCTGGAGTTTTCAACAGTAATGTAACCACGATGTTTGTGTAACTACATTATTTTTTGTCACAAAATATTGGGAGCACAAACGATATTGTGTTCCCCCTTGCAATCTGTCCTTCATGCGTGGTAACTTCACTAACCTGCTCTAAACTGTGGTTAAAAAACTACGCCAGGAATTTAAATGTGATTTGGGGTACATTATTGTAATTCAACAGTGCACAGCCTGCGGCTGTCCACATGTGATTTATTGAAGCAAACACATGCAAGGCAAGAAAAGCAGTCGACACGATGTGTATCAATCTGGATGGTGATGTCACAAAGAGTTAGGCATACCATACATCCCTTTTTAGCCGGGACAGTCCTGGTTTAAAGGCTTTCCCGGTCAGCCAACCAAAACGCCCGGCGTCCCGGTCAGTCAACCAAAACGTCCCGGTTTAGCATTTAGTCAGCGATCATGAATAGCATGTGATCTGATAACAGAAGCAGAATGTGAAAGCCCTTACCACCTGTAAAATTACTATTGACTTTTCCTGCTCTGATTTTTACGAGAAAATAAAATCGAACAAAGACTTCTTGAAGAAAGTATTGTCTACTCTACAGAAAAGCGTGATTGGGCGAATGTGTAAATTTACAAATGCTTACACATTGTTCTGTTTCTTAGTACAATGTATTATTTTAGTTTTTCTTGGTGTCTTAACAGCAGGAATCCAAAATAGCTACATGCTCCAACTAAGATATGAACAACATTTATCTGATAAGGCTCTTTGCTCTGAAGCGTCCCGGTTTTCAATCACAAAAATATGGTATGCCTACAAAGAGTTATGGAAGGAATACGCAATTTATGTTTGAATGTGTTTCGTGATGGCTGGCACGTGGCAGTACTGTATCTCATAAATATAATCGAACTCATTGGCGGCCGTACTTCATATAAATAAAAGCAATGCGGCCGGCAATAGCTAAAGGTTGCACACCTCTGTTCTAATTCAATAACAAAATGCATGTTGTGCTGCACAAACGCTATTACATCCTAAAATACACCTGTGACTTGCTCAACCAGCATTTGAAAATTTCCTTGCGAATGTGAGGCAAGGTGTCTGCTCTCTAAATGGCAAATCTACGCCTTTGCAATGTGCTTTAAATAAAATCAATACGATTGATCACATTTTATCTGTAAAAATATACAAATAAACTTTGCAAGCAGTAGATTGGCTACTGCATACAGATTATTATCATCACATTGCCGAACTGTCTGATTAAGAAACCTCATCACTGACAAATGCAAATTAGTGGGAGGTGAAAAACTCGATAGCAAAAATATTATAGTTTCATTTCACCTGCAATAAAAAGTATGTTTAAATAAACTGTTTTTGGTTTAATGTTTTCAAAAAAATGACTACGTACTTGACCACAAAAAATTATTGTGAAGCCATTTCAGACATCGCTTTCACACATGTTTCTATGGCAACTGAATATTTCAAAAATTGGCTATATTTATTCTGACAATATTATTCTAAAATAGCATTAAATTTGAAATCAACATGTCCTAACATGGCGGGATTGACTCTTTTTGATCACATATCTAGCATCGGTGGATCAAAAGAAACAGCATTTTATTTCTAGGCGCACTCTACGTAACCTAGTCGTGAGCAAAAACTTTGAACACCCATATCCCGGAAACCGGTTCACCGATTTCGAATTTTTTTGTTTAGATTTTTGCAGAATAACATATCTGAAACTAGTGACAATATGGGAGAATGGGTCACACTTATTTGTTGATTTATAATGGAATGCCCCAGCGTAGTTGTTTTTTTCTTGAGAATCTGCCTTCAAAGTAGTAGGGGCAAAAGTGAAGAACGTCTCCCATCATATCGACCTTTTACATGTCAGCAGCTCCACAAGAGAATATGCATAAAGTACACTACCATGACTTTGAAACAAGTGCTCCGAGAGTAGGGCATCCATTTGAAACTGTAATGATTTCCAATCAAAAACAAATTTCTATATTCAAATCTAGCTACTCTAAACTCTAAAAAACAAACATTTGTCTGCAATGATCCCAATCCAACATTTACTTCATCAGTCTAGTTCTAGAATTACAACATGGCATGAAACGAATATCAGAACCGCTTCAGGTCAAAGACATAAATTTGGGTATGGTTACCTCAATACTTGAGGGCACCTACCACTTCTGTGAAAAAAGCAATTAGTATATCGATCCTTTCATGGTTTATTTAGAGTCACGTGGTATTTTGTTTACAAAAAGACGTTTGACACTTAATCGATGACCATCATTTCAACATGATAGGCATTGAATTCTGACTATATTTTTAACATCAGTGCGACACCTTGGTCTTGACCCTGTTCGGAATCTTCTCGCAACCACTTTCCCCCAAGTTCGGTATCTGTGTTGTTAACATGTTTCTTGTTTGCGTTGCACCGAAAACAATCACCCTTGTGCGTTTTAAAAACATGTTTGCAAACAACGTGCGAAACTAACGTTAGTACAGGATTTGCAACAGCTTTGTAAAAACACAAAAATGGTGTGTTCAGCAAGGTCTACGGTCCGCACAAATGCACGACGCTCAGGCTTCCACAGCGAGCATGCTGGAGTTTTGCTCGCTTGCAAAGATTTCTCAATTTCCCGAATTGAATTATGCGAGGATCACAGGGTCAACCGATAACAGAAAAAGATCATGATATAATGTGGATCTTGCGCAAACGAAAATGCATGAGCTCTTCCGAAAATAAAACGCTCAGTGAAGTTCGTCGGACAAGAACTAGCTATTTTTGGAATTTTTGTAAAGCCATTTTCTGCAACCGTTACGTTTTGCCCGACAAAATGCTTCACGAGCGCCACACGACGACTTCAAAAAGTAAAAAAATGATTTAACGACAACTTTAAAAAGATTTTAATAAACTTTCGACCGAAAGATTAATATAAACAAAAATTAGAAGTATACACTAAAAAGGAAAACATTATTTTAATGTCCCTTTCTCTTTTCCGACGGAAAAACTCCATATGCGCCACTGAATCGGGTTCTCGGTGTGCAACACAGCGACAAAGGCATGATCAGTAAAATACTCCTATATATTTAATGTTGTTGCCGCTCGGTCGGCATGGTGTTGAATACGCGATCCACCACCACGAATGAAATGTGCACTAACAATAGCGCCAGAGCCGAATTTAGCTGATGCGAGGCCCTAGAGACCTCCCTCTCCCACCGTTACGAGAAAAAAATTAGACGTGTTAATCAACTTGAGCTAAGCCGAAAATGACGATATTGACGCTCTAAAAGTATGGTTAATAAAAAATTCTAAATCATTACTAGAGTGTCCAACGATCACTGCGCTTGTTGCTGCCTTCGACGCAAAGCGTTCAATGAAATTTGTTGAAAATTGTTGAAATCGCACTTGGTTAGCAGGAACAGGATTATTAATTTTCGCAGGCAAACCAACCGAAAAAAACACGGTTAATTATTTGACAAAACACATGGCCTACGTTTTTAATAACTTTCACATCTGTTTTTTCTTATCTGTGTTCAAAAAAAACACACTGCACATTTGTGTGGCGGCATAAAGACGTTAAAGCACAACGTGAGGACTACGTTGCGACTTGCTTATCACGGCTGTAAAACTCGAACACACACGAGCAAAACACGTCAAGTGAATCACACCAAATGGTTACATCTGCTAGGTTCACGATTCGCGTGTTGGTTACTTTATCAGACTGATAAGAATCGAACGCAACGAAACCGTCGGGCTAAAGGACGTAAGGTTTAAACCAGAACCGTCGGCAGAAAGTTTTCAATAGGGGGCTTTACATTTGCGCAGGGGACTTGACATTCTGAAAATTTGATAAAATATCCGTTGATTTATAGTGTTTCATATTTAAATTTGGAGGGGCTAAGCCCACCAATGCTCCCCCATTACGACGGGACTAATTAAAACCCCTTATGCTGCCATTATTGAAATACGTACAAAAAAACTACAATCATCGAATCAAGTAAGGCTGAACATAGCACAATAAACAATGAAAAAGATTTTTTTTGTCCCGGCATTCTTCATAACAAAATCATCTAGAAATTCATTAGAATTTGTTTGCCTAAATTTGTCACTTTTAATGCACCGAATGCTTAATGCGGCAACCTCTCCTGGAACACTGCGACCCTTTAATTCATTTTCAATTCTTTTGATTCTTGAAAAAGACCTTTCTCCTGAGCAGTTATTGACGATCAAGCTATGAAGTAAGGGTCCGCCTAGCTGGATAAACTAAAAACCACTAATCTAAGGCATCAGACCCAAATGCGCTTTTGCCATGTTCTTGCTGTTACCCTTGTCTTGGCCTCTTTGGGCTAAAGCTCTGTTGTTGCCAGTTGCCAAAGTTACTTGTGCTTGCTATTCAATCATTAAGATCTTCTCAGGTTTGCTTAGCATGGGAGCAGTACAAACTTGCGAAAGTACTCATTAGCAATCGGATTTCTGAAGGACTATACAAAATTTAAATGGAAAAATCACATCTCAAAATACCAAACGAGCTTTACGTAATAGATACGCTAACACAACTACAGTATTGTTCAGAAGAAGCAAGTACGTTTTTATAGCAGGATAATGCTGTTAGGCCTTTACAAAACTTTTATCTGCAGTACAACCGTAAGCTTTGATAAGGTGCATTTCAAACACGAACAGCAACAAGTTCTTTCGCCTGATTCACACGTCACAATCGGTACGATTCAGAAAACACAGGATGCAGCCAAAGTGCATTGAGTATATCGACACAATGGTCGGCATGCGGCTTGACCAACGGTCAAATTGAGACTCACGGAAACTCGTTGGAAGACCCTGGCGTTATCAACACGGAATCTGATTTGGTGAAGAAAAATAAATTTCATGAATAGTACAGACATCAAATTTTGACGAATATTTATCGAACTGATCATATACCGGCGATTGACTCTATGCGTACCACAGTTTGCTGGAAGCCCCCTTGCATCTTGAGGCCCTAGGCTTAAGATAGCCTGTTGGTAAATCCGGCCCTGAATAGCGCATATATGTGGCGCGAACGAGCGATAGAAGAGTGACACGACGCGTGATCTCTATTGTTGCTTGCTGCCATAACGTGACGCCTTGCGCACATGCCGCTCGGGCTTTCCGATCGCAGCAAAATTGTGCTGTGACCAGGATGTGAAGGCAGTGCCGGATGCAACCTTCACAAAAATGCCCGAGCTCGATGCAGTTCTTTGTAAAAAAGGGGAAGATGTTGTTGCAAAAACTCGATAGGCTCGGTATTGAATGCACGATCCACCACGAACGGGATGTGCGCTAAGCATAGCAAATGTGTGTGTGGCGCGAACGAGCAATAATAGAGTGATCTCGTAAGGTGATCTCTATTGTTGCTTGCTGATACAATGTGAAGTTTTGCGCACATGCCGCTCGGGCTTTCCGTTCGCAATAAAATGCTGCTGTAACCAGGATGTGAAGGCAGTGCCGGATGCAAACTTCACAATAAAGCCTGCGTTCGATGCAGTTCTTTCTAAAAAAGGAAATATTGTTGCAGCTACTCGGTAGGCGCGGTGTTCAATAGGCCATACATCACGAATGGGATATGCTCCAAGAATAGCGCCCACACGTTTGTGGCGCAAACAAGCACTAAAAGAGGGACACGGCGTGTGACCTCTATTGTTGCTTGCTGCTTCTGGGTGAAGCATTGCACGCTTTCCGCTAGGGCTTTCCGGTCACAGCAACAACACATAAGAAAACAAGAACCAACGTTGAACATTCCAGTGCGAAATGCATTTACTCTTGTTCCGTTTCCAGCTCGAACATGTATTTTTTAAGACCAAATTGGACGAGGTTTCTTTACTTTCCCTTGCATGATCCAGATTAAGGTTGTTGCGCACCACTGAAACAGTTTGGCTTGGCCAATGCGTTCGAATCACCGATGTACGAACTACTGTTATAAACTTTTAAGTAAGCACGACTGGTGACAAACACATTGAAGCATGATAAACTGTCACTGGAGAAAAGCACCTGCAGCACTGCAGTTTACAGAGTACGAGCAGGGGCGTAGTGCCGCAGGAACGGCGCTCCCTCACTTTATTGGGTGTGACACTTTTAAAGTAAATACTTCGTTAAATACGATTTAAACATTAGTTCGAAATGCTGTTGAAAATGGCTAGTTTTTTTTGGGTGCGTTACCGCACCTCTTTGTTACCACTACATCCCTGACTGGGAGAGAACAAATACCGGTGAATGAGATGAGTCAATAACATCACACAAACGATACGCGCTCCGGAAGCTCACTTGCGACGTTTAGCGGCAAATGCTCCTGCTGCGCGTCGAACGAACAAGCGATTCACCGCACTTTTTGTTAGCTGTTTTGTTGATGCATCCTTACATCAACGTGGTGTGCTTGAAGTGAAACCTTAAAAAAGCTGCGTCTCGCGGCCACACACGGCTCATGAATTTCCGATGCATGAGCTCAGCACAACTGCCCTAAACCAGTAAATCTTCAATCATTTTTAAAGTTTTTTTGCAACAACGCACCCGAACAACGCATTCGTGTTTAGTCCGCACAAGAACACAGAATGCAGCGAGAAAATTGAGATTACTGCGAAAATTTTTAATAATCAAACTGGAAGTAGTGCAAACGCGATTTCATGATGATGACCAGGCTGAAGAAATAATTTTTCTGGAACATTACAACCATAACCTGCACTGTTTACCGAGAACGTTCGAGTAAAACTGATATTAATCGGTAAAAGAGCGCGAAGTGTGGTTTTGTTACGTCAGGGGTTCCCAACCTTTTTACCATCTCGTACCACTTGGACAGCCCGTATTGTCAACGCGTACCACTTCTTCCAAAACAACTAATTTGATCGAATCTTGGTTTATTCAGCAGCATAATATACATTAAAATAACAATAAAAGACCACAACTAAATTTAATGAGATTTTTGTTTTTGTTTACCTTCCACCAATTGGTCGATGCGTGGCGTATATTTGTTAACAGCGCATCGAAAGTCACAACGTTACGATAGAATAGGAACAGCAGGCTACAGGAATATTTATTCATTTAGAAACAAGCCCGACACGTAAACTAAAAAGCTGTGAAATCCAGGTTTTTGTGAAAAAATGGACGTTACTCGCGTACCACCTGGAAGACCTTCGCGTACCACTAGTGGTACGTGTACAACAGGTTGGGAACTCCTGTGTTGCGTCATACGTAGTGTGGATGAAGCGACCAGTCTCGTGGGAAGAGTATTTGCTGGTGGTTGCATATTAAGATTTTCGGTGGATAACACCTGACAGAAGCCACAGCGTTTCGAAACTTCGCGTTGCAGTATGTTTGACTGCGTTTCTAGTAACAAACAGATCCGTTCAATACAAGGTCCTTTGTGATCGACGGGCCTAGTTTGGAAAACGAGACGAGGTGTTGAGTTTAAAAGTATGAAGCAGTAAAACGCCGGGACGATCACCCGGTTGAAACTACAGTACATCTTTCGAAGCACTAAATTTTCTTGGGTGACGTCGCAAGTGCATCTTTCCAATTCAATTTGAATATGCTTATTCAGGAAGAAACGTCTAGGCCCGACCTAAAATTTCAAGTGGCGAAAAAGCTGTGATTGAAGAGGTGGTGGAATTATCGACTTCGGTCACACCTCCCATAGTTTGCCCACTCGAAAAATGAAGAACCTCTGACCCAGTTAAACTAAACTGATCTGCCGACTATTGGCGATGATAGACAAGCAGCGGTGGTTGGCTGACCTTCACCTTCCTAGACATACGGAGTCAGTTTCTTCGTCTAAGAAGCATTGTTATTCTTACAAAATACGCTGTCACGGGTCTCGATCGAGTACTATGTACCAGCAAAATATATCGGAATTGTGCCCTCGGAGATCGATTGGCCGGTGGGGAGTTTAACGTCGAAAGGGAGCTTGCGCGGGAGACGACAAGTTGCAGCAGACCGAGTCGACCTAGTAAAACGCCGTGCTGAAGAGAATGCTCAGCAAGCTCGTGAAGCAGAGAGGCCACGCATTGAGGACGAGCCTCCAATGCGAATGGAAAAGCGAAAGCCTTCAGATTAGCTATCGTTGAAGCTGAGTGGGACCATGAACCTGGTTGCTCGAGCCGCAGAAACTTTCCGACACTAGCAAGACGAAATCGTGATTCGTGAGTACGCTTGTTTCAATCGTTCCCGTTTTGATGAGTAGCTGCTGCACCCCACAAACGTAGATATTATCGTTGCTTCGAAACTTTTTTTTTTTCGGTCACAGACCGACAAAAAGTAAGTCAATTCGGTCAGAATGTTTGAAAATATGGACTAATGAATACTGCTATGGCGAGATTTGATACAGCTGTGAGACAAATGACCGAAATGTCTCAACAAAAAATGACCGAAATGTCTCAACGAAAAAAAAAACAGCTTCAAAATGAATGTGACGTTAGTTCTCCTTGAGACGACAATAATCTCATCAGTTACAACGAAAGGGATTTTCAATATACAGTACCCCTGAGTAGAAAACCATCATGGAACATTTCGACAGCGGGCTGACCTATAATCTCGTCGAAGTAACGTAGATGTTTGGACAAGCACTTCTTGCCCAGACCTGCAATAGCAAAGTTGCACGGTAATCCGATAAATTGAAAACCTTTTAATGTCTCAATTTGAAGCGCATACCACCCAAAAGACTAGAACTGATGAACCGCACTTGTTCATTTTGCAACATCGTGAACCTGCAGTACGAGATAAAATTGAGCGCCTTGATTCGGTGAACCCCTGTGACGGGCGCCGACTGGCTCAAAACGAGCTGCACTACGAATATGGCAGACGCACGTTCTGGCGCAGAGCTTCGAAACTAAACTAAAGGCGCGAGGCTAGCTGATGTGAGGCCTCAAGATTCCGATATCTTGACGAAGCTGTCAGTCTTATGAATACAGGCTCTACGTCATTAGACTTCTGCCTGACATTTCAAGTTGTCAAGCCGTAGCAAGGCGTTAGCTCACACATTTTCTAATGGTTGTTTCCACAGATTTCCTCGTACACAAATCTTTATTTTCATGAGGCTTCTGATTAGCATCAGCAGAAAATACTTTTGACGACAGAGCGGCAGCACAAAACACAATGTGGTCGGCACGCTGCAGCACGAAGCTTCGACTGGCGAAACTAGTGGCGAAACTGGCGACTGGTGGAACTAGTGGCGAAACTGGCGACTGGCGAAACTAGGTCATAGCACCTGATCTGTGCGCGAGAACAAAACGCGGCGAAACTCCCTCGGCGTAAATGACACGTTGACACAAGCCAGGCCGCACGTACAGAAAACAATCACAATCACGAGTTATGAAATGCCAATTCGTAATGCGAGTGTTTACATCCACCACAACAGCGATGGTTGGGCGGGCGCAGTGCGCACCACTCTTGGTTGGTCGTTGCTGAGGCCAGCATTTAGAACAGTTGCATCTCTGGACAGTGAGATGAACCATTTTTATGCTGCACGTAAGTGGTACGGTGCCGCAACAATCAATCGACGCAAATTACGTTTTTTTGCGTCGATTGATTGTTGTCAACAATCGACGCATTACGTCAACAATCGACGTCAACAATCGACGCAAATTACGTTTTTCAAAATTACGTCAACAATCGACGCAAATTACGTTTTTCAAAAGACGAGAGTGACGTGACATTTACTGATGGGGAGTTAAACGATGGCCTAGATCAGGGTCTCCAAACTACGGCCCGTGGGCCAAATCTGGCCCGCGAAGCAATGTCATCCAGCCGCTAAGACATTTTGTGAATATTGAAAATGTAATATATTTACGAAAAGTTTGCTGATTTGGTACATTGCAACATATCTAGAAAAATACGTAAGATGACCGGCCCTCGAACGTAAGATGACCGGCCCTCGAACGTAAGATGACCGGCCCTCGAACGTAAGATGACCGGCCCCGCCAGAGCTTATCTGACCCTCGGGCCAAAGAGTTTGGACCCCTGGCCTAGATCAGTGCTTCCTAACCAGGTGAATGAAAGTAGAGGTGTGAACAAGAGGTGAGTGAAATTTCTATTCCTTATTTTTTCATCCTATGGTAGCGTGCCGCAATGACAAGTTGGTACAAACCAGACCTCACGTACGGAATAAAATCGCGAGTAGGAAACGGCAGTTCGTAATGCGAAAAAGTAAATCCACTATACCTTTATCTTTTTTTCTTACCCAACACATATCAGCAATCGTGAATAAAATGGCGAATTTCATGTGTTTACGTCCAGCTTTACGTCTACAGCAGCCAGTGTTGCCATTTTAGCTGATTTGCTGCAAAATCTAGCAGGATTTTCTCACTGTTAGCTGTAAAATTTTTAATCTAGCAGTTAGCTGATTTTCTAGCAGAATTTTTAAAAACTGTTTGGCAAGTTTAGCAGGTAACAAACCTGACAAAAAATTATTTAACAGTTTTTGAGGTGAAAACCCTGTACACCTTCCTCATTAAAAGGCACTTTATCTTCATTATGACGCATCAAATCGGGCAACAGGGCGAAAAGTGTTGTGGCCAAAACCGACATTTTCTACTTGATATTGCACTCGTGCAAGAACAAAAATTGATATACAATTTTACAATTGTATTTTAATCACCTCAAAAATGGCTGATTTTTGGAAAAATTTCACTATTTTTAGCAGATTTTAGATGAAAATTTTTGACAAGATGTTTAGCAGAATCTAGTAGTTTTTCGTGACAGCATTTAGCAGATTTTGTTGATAAATATCTGGTAACACTGACAGCAGTCAGCAACTTCAGAAAAACCGTACTATGGCGCAATTAATTGCGTCTATGACGTAATAGGGAAAGATTTTACCTAGAGATGCTATGTTTCATTCACTCGAGAATGGAATCTCTGACGTGCTCTGCATCCGCTTCCTGCACTCCTATGCGAATGTTATGCGCTAGAATCGCCGTACTTTCGAAAGGTTCATTCTCAATCTCGAGTGAAAACCAGACACATCAACACTGACAAGAGTAGCCGTATCAGTCGAAGTGCAAGCCTTGCGAATCGAAGTACGGGCATGGTCCCTATTGTTATAGGGAATGTGGTTTGGGGAGTAGCCAGGGGCGTAACGAAGGGGGGGCAAGGGGGGAACAATTCCCCGGGCGCCAACTCACTATGGCGGCGCTGGATCACTGCAAGGGCGCCCGAATTACTGCTGGAGGCGCCAAAAAGTCCCAACAATGTCACGGGTACTTTCTTCAACACAGCAAATTTGCCTTCGAAAGAACTCAGATTTGACCATAGGGGCGCCAAACTTCGGCCATGGGGGCGCCGGTTCGACCAGGGGGACGTTGAATTTGTTTTTTGCCTTGAGTTTTGTTTCACAGTTGCCCTCGCTATGAAGCTGACGACTCGTCGATGCCTGCTGCCAGCTATTACTTCACTATTTGACCAACTGGGGTTTGTTGCTCCTGTCTTATTGCAAGTGCATTCTATCTATCACAGCTTGTGCGAACAGGAGCTGGAGTGGGGTCGTGGGCGTCGGAAGGAGGCTTGGACCGCCTGGATTTTGAAATTTGACATTTTCCTATTACATTTTTAGCAAAAAAGGTTGTTTTCTTAGTTTCGAGAGGGAAAAATGAAATTTCACCGCTTGTCCCCCCCCCCCTGGAAAGATCTTAATGGTTACCTCAGAAAAAATCCACTATTGCCCCCACCGAAAAAAGTCTTTCCGACGCCCATGAGTGGGGTGACGAAATGCCCAATCAGGATTTGCACAGCCTGCACGAGAGGACTATCCAGATTGACGCCATCTGCGCTGGTGCAAGGTAGATGGTAGCGGACCCGCGTTCAATATCGGTGGAGAAGCCGTGTACCGACAGGTGGGAGGATTCTTGTTCAAATGCGTGGGACGAGCTGTGTACGAATAAACGAGAGGAGCCATGCACGAGTATCAGCTAGGAGGATGTGGACGTGTACGATTGATCTACTGTCCAGCCAACGTTGCTGGAGCCGCAGCTGGAACAACGGCTCTGAAGATGATAACACGATGCGGCACTAGTCCGAGTGTTATTATGCCTTAATTGCGTCTATGTGGTTAAAATGCGTTCAAAAAATGTGTCGTGCGTTCAAAAAATGTGTTTATATACTGCACCGCTGCGTTTACTGATTTGGATGTAAATTTTTGGTTGGCGCCAGTGCATTCTCAATAGCTTTTGGGTAAGCTGGTTGATTGTTGTATGTAACCGCGTTGACAATTAATGACAATCGTTTTTCTTTGTTGTTTGTGGTGATGTAACAGCTTTGTATCTGAAAAATCTTGATGTGTTGCAAAAAATGGAACCAGAGGCGACAATTTCGAGGGTGATTCAGCATAAAGACACAACAAGGGTGATGCAGCCGAATCCGATCGCAAATTGCTTTGCTGGGAAATCCATTTCGCGTCATTGACGCATCTTCAGTCCAACAAATTTGTAAGCAAATGTTTACAAGTGAAATGACGAAAAAGACCAAAGCAAGATCAGGAAAAGTGCGCAGACTACAGTAATAAATCCATGAAGCTACTAACACTAGAACCAAAAGCCAACAACACCGAACCAAAGCAGTGGACAGCGAGCAGCACAGTGAATGAGTCACTGGGTCCCCCAAACATTACAAAAGAAACGCCAGTCCAGCACACTGACCGCGGCCGTCAAGTACCAAGCTCGAAGCGATAAAGAAGTTCGCTAGAACTATCAAAAAATATTAACTCTTGCTTCTGGAACGTTTGTATCTCTAGCCTGGACTGTTGTATGAGAACAAATACACAAGCAAAATTGATCGTAATTGGTAAAAGAGCAGACAGTGTTATTTCGTATTGTTACGTCATACTTAGTGTGACTGAATTAACGCTTGCGTGGCTTCGAATCATGTCTGTAGCGTGATGGCCTCGTGGGGAACAGTGGTGCCACTCCTAATGTTTTTCCACTAGATCTAGTGTTTTTTCATTTCATCTAGTGTTCTAGTGTTTTTTTGTGGCTATCTAGTGTATTTTTATGAGTGAGCTGAATGTAATTAATTGCACAATTTTGTGTAATTGTAGCTGTAATTGAGACTTTTTGATTTAGTGCAATTGTAATTTGCTAAAAAATCTACCTAATTAAACCTTAATTTGCGCAAGGCAATATAATCAGGGCAGGATTAAAGGGGGGCAACGGGGGCAATTGCCCCGGGCCCCCCGATGCAAGGCGGCCCCCCGTCATGAAATTTATATGTTTCAAATAAAATACTCGTTTGAAAAATTTTCGTGATTCACAAGCGACACAGGAATACA
>Ga0210059_1010653_pt1 | contig 14159 bp, 11 predicted proteins | sample Ectturendosymbi2_FD_188042 | JGI IMG/M metagenome (GOLD analysis project Ga0210059, IMG submission 188042) | Ecteinascidia turbinata endosymbiont from Florida, USA - Sample 2 (SPAdes) (version 2) | ecosystem: Host-associated > Tunicates > Ascidians > Unclassified | place: Key West, Florida... | reverse complement strand
CTTGAAACGTCAATTCTGCAATAATGTTCATTATGCACTCCCCTCGAGGTGCCGTTGTGGGCAAATTCTGTAGTTACCTTGCTTGTCCTCAATGGGATGAAGTTCCTTGCGTGTTGTGTTCTCCCAGACAAGACCCTTTGCGGTAATTGCCTTTACTGATGCAAATATGTACGCGATTTCGATGGCGCAACGCAATGGTTAAAAGCGACGGTTCCGGACCGAAGGGCCTGACCCTACACCTGCCTGTGTCGTCGTAAGTGCTGTACGGTTGAGCAGGGCACTAATACACGCGCACTCAAAGGAGCAGCTTACCAAATTGTTAGATTAAGCTGTTGACCTAGCGACATCCGATTGTTCGATTTTTGCAGAAAACGAGGGCTTGGTCTAGATCACCTATGCCCAACCCGCGGGCCGCATGCGGCCCAGTTTAGGTTTTCGCTGTAGTAAATGTATCCTTTATACTGACAACCTGTCCTTATTTTTATAATCCTGAATTTGACATTTTTGATGCAGTTCGTTTTCAGTGCCACTTTATCATGTCTGTTACCATTGCAATGAGGATTCGAACGCTTTCAGTACATTAGCTTAAGCTAAAATAATTTGATAAGATCAAAGTAAGCCATTCAATGTGCGGCTTTCATTAATATGTCATTCAATGTGCGGCCCTGGTCCAGATATTGACATGCTTTGTGACTCAGTAAGACATTTGGGTTGGACGTAGCTGGTCTAGATCAAAGCCATTATGACCAGTCACGTCTTTAGTCCAGATTGCAAACTAAACTAGCCCAATTTACACGGAATACACCCAAGTGAATATACACTGAATACACTGCATTGAAACTTTTTTCACCGTTCAGCATTTTTGAACAACTTGCACTTGTCCTGAAAAACAGAGTTTTCCCTGAAAATTTTCACTGTATTGACTATATACTTTTTATCATCCAGGATTTTTGAGCAGCTTGCCCTTGTCCTGAAAAAACAGATTTGACCTGAAATTCTTCACTGTATTGAAATATTTTTTATCATTCAGGATTTTTGAGCAACTTATGTTTGCCGTGAAACTTTTCACTGTATTGAATATACTTTTTACATTCAAGATTTTTGAGCAACTTGCGTTTGCACTGAAAAACAGAGTGTGCCTTGAATTCACTTACTGAATACACATTTCTTATCATTCAGGATATTTGAGCAACTTGCGCTTGCGCTGAAACACAGAGTTGCCCTGAAATTTTTCACTGTTTTGAAATATTTTTTATTATTCAGGAATTTTGGGTAACTTGCGCTTGTCCTGAAAACAGAATTTGCCCGGAAAACTTTCAAGTCGAGGGGCGGTAGCCCACCCTCCCGCCTCGTACGCCTATGGGCCTATGGTATATAGAGGATGAAAAACACTATATTTTATATTGCTTGGAAAATGACAATTTCAAAACGGCATGAATAAGCCCTGTGTCCACTGAATGGATAGTGCTTGTTTGGTTAAAAATGAACGGTTATTATTACTGCAAAAAAGGAGTTTACGTACAGGTAATCAGATCGACAGCTAGGCATATTGTCGATGGAGGTAACACGGTCCCGCATGAAACTTTTTATGTCAGAAAAACAAACCTACTAAAACCGCTAGAAATCGCAATAATTTACGAAGAGAACTTCTGAACTACACGAAAGAGCTATAAATTCCAAGAAAAGATCCCCATGCCATTTGTTCTTTATACGAATGTAGGAAAGGCTTTAATTTCTGTTGAAGATCTAAGGCAATTGTGCAATCAAAGTCGACACCACAAAAGATAGATTTTGAGGGGGCACTACACACAAGAGGAGCATACTTTCACGCTTTTCACACAAACGGCCAAGTAGGTCGCACTTGCGTGGGGCCCCCAAAACTAAGATGGCCTAGGGCCCCGCGCTCCCTAAATCCGTCCCTGACTGTAACCCCTTTAAACACCTTAAAATGAATCAAAAAAGCACTGCTACAATTAATTTTTGTTATCTCCGTATGCCACATGCAGCTGAAGACGTTTGGAGTGAGCTTTTGACAACATGCTTCGGCAGAGTTTCATCGCCCTCTGGGCCAACAATCATATCGTGCGAGAAAAATCATTATGAAAAGAATCTTCAAGAAGCTGTCAACTGCTGTAGAACGCTGTCATGCTTGCGTGGTAAGTCAAATTGCATGGGGTCGTCCCTCTGTCATATCAGTGTGCAACCGGTTGTTTTGCAGAGCAGGCCTGCACAATTCAGAAAGCTCGAAGGGAAAAATTGTTCTACATACATTCGCCGCGGGCCGCAAAAGTCTGTTTCGTTGCAGTGTGGAAGAAATTCTGAAAGAACAATTAATTATCCGAAGTCGGGCTTTTTCAACATTTTCTGCAATTGAGAAAGATCTCGCGGGCCGCAAGAAATGGCCCGCAGGTCGTATGTTGTTCAAGCCTGTTGCAGAGTGTAACAGCAATGCAATGGCTTTGCAGCAGTGCAGTGGAACAAAAAGAAATGGAAGTCGCGCAATGATCGAACAACTCCTGACCAGGTCGTATCGAAGTTTTAAGTCATGGCGGAGGAAATACAGCTTTAGGGGACAAGATTTTTGTTTTTATTGTATGTTAAAACAAATTGTTCTGAGCACAACACAATTTGGGAGGCAAAAAGATTACGGGGTAATGCCCCTGAATGTCACCCGCGGCTACGATCCTGCGCCTGACCCCAGTAGGTTTATCTGCCCGAAGAGAATAATGTGACGTCATTACCCGAGTACAATATTTTTAAGCGGATATGGGAAGTTAAAGGGACGCTAGGTATGCCTGTCAAGGGTTGCTTGAAACTCACCGACTTTTGATTTCGAATGTATCCCAATCGCTGATGAAACCCTCTGACTTTGAGTCTCTGCAGATGAGCGTTGAATCTTCTGTTAACAGCGAACTGTGTCGCGTTTGACAAAATGTCGCTGAAAAAAAGCTACAGTTTTGACGATTGAAGATCTTCTTGGTATGAAAATTTATTCAATGAAGTTCCAAACTTTGCTGGATTCTCGAAACAAACTAATATAGATAGTTGTCCAAAGTTATATCGCTTTCAGTACTTGTCCCAATTTTCCCACTGCAATGCTTTCTAGTCCTGCAGCACCCTCATATTGAATTAGTGCAAGGAAGTTGCAGCGGCAACTGATCGTACATTATTGACAGAAACACTTTCTAATTCCTGTTACGAACAAAAAACTCAGTAAATAGCGGGTTATCAATAGTACAGTAGAAAAGCCTTTTAGATCTTAGGGCAAGGCAGCAAAGTTCCGAACCTGCCATCCACGTGGCTGGTTTGAAAAAAGCCATCTCCCGGCGTTAATTACATTGGAATATGGATAAGGTTCAGTGGCGTAGCTGAGAGGATGGTAGGGGTGCGAACCGCCCCTTCTGGCAAGGCAAATGTAACAACCGGACCCCCGTTTAGCGTATAATTTGGTATTGTTTTGGTTTCAAGTGGGTTGCTGTTTTTTTGCGTTTTTATAAAGTTTTTTTGGAGCGTTTTCCGGTGATTTCTGGTTTTAGCATAGCCATTCACATCGGGATTCACTATCATTTCTCAACTTTGTTCTGGTTGCTGTCCAGTGGCCCCCTTCAGCTCCGTTTCCCGCTGCCTTAAACCTCTTGTTATGACACTGGTGAGATTACGTACATATTTTAAATAATTATCTCTTAAATCTTGACTCTGTGGTTTTCATAAAAGCACGCCAGAAATCGAAACTGTCTTTTTTACTCTTTTTGGTATTTTCGAAAAGCGTAGGCCTGATTGTAATTTTCGGGATGCTTATTTTGCCGAAGCGGCCCTGATTCTATTTTGTTCAAAGAAGCTCTCATTTGAAGGAACAAGTTTTATTCTGCAACGCACAAAATCTACGACAGTTTTCCAATCCTTTACTTTGTAAATACAAGTAGCTTTATTATCTGAAATAAACTGGAACTCTTCCCCAAGATACCACGAATGTTAATTTATTGCAAAAAATCAACCGCCTTTCATTTACTTGCTAAAGGATCGGCAGCAGGTGTAAAACAGAAAAAACATGTTTAGTGACAGCTCTGTTCTAAAACCAAAATTTCAGCAGTTCAATTATGTCTCTAACACTTCTCGATCACCTAACCAAGCCAATAAATTAAAAAATTACCTTTAGTATTTCAGAAATTGCCTGAACACTTTAGTATTTTTGAATTGCTCCAGAAACATTATCCTGCTTTCACCTGATTACACCATAGGTATCACTGGCAGACCCTTGGTCAGATTCTTCGTACAAGTTCTTGCGGACGCCCAGGAGCTTTGTTTCGGACAACTTGACGGCGAACGTGTAGCGCGGCCCAGCGTAGGAAGGTGACGTTGGTCTAGCTGAGTGATCGAACCTTCCGTCGAAGATCACCGCCCTCCCGTACATTGGAACAACTTCGGCGACATAATCGTTGTCCTCCCGATCTCGGCGGTAGTGAAAAAAGGCAGTTTCTCCTGTTGATGTTGATCAACATTCGTAGTGTTTTAATGGAATCTTCAAATAATACTGCAATGGTACCAGCCCCCTTCACTCAGGCCGGGCCGTTTCTATACAAAAAAACATGAATTTAAATCGTACTGAAAATGACTTCTTTGGGCTTTCGTGCGCATTTGAGGGCAATGGTACATGATTTCAACAAAACGTGCTTTTTAGGTAAAGGCGATGTATGATAAAGTTCTACCTCTCCCTCGTGAAGAATGGGCAGTTTTAGGTAAAGGCCATTTTTGCATTGCATTATTTTCAAAAACAATTAACGCAACTGCCAAGCGCTACCCACCCCGTTTCGCTAAAAGAAACGTGTGGTTTGTGAGCGCAAACATTTGCCGTTTAATTTATTCCGACCCAACTCATAACACCTTGTTTAAGTAGAAGTATAAAATGAGAAAACTGAAATTGCACAATAATTCAGGTCATTGTCGCAATTTTGAATACGAATATTGAAAACAATGAGCTAATGCTGTATCTCATCTTGTTTGGTTTTGTAAACGTCTGTTGTTTTAACAGCTCAGGTGGAAATGTTCACGTATAAAATAAAGCAACAACGCCATGTGTACCTTGCTGATCTGCAGTCCAATTCGGTGACAGGTAAAGTAGAAACGTGAGTTCCTTCTCCCGCGGGTTACTAATGTCCTTGTGGAAGCGGGTGTGATCAGTCGAGCGGATCAGATTGCAGGCGACGTTGTACGGGAACCAAGATGATTGGCCTGAAAACAACAATAGTTTTCTTCAATAAGAAGCCTCCGAGAATTAAATTCACCCACACCTGGCATCTGAGATTTAAATTCACAGCAACCAGCTGATATTTTCAAAGGGGCAGCATGGCTGTAACTTGTTGTCGTACCCAGTGTTTTTTTAAGGTGTTTTGAGGGACCAAAACGGTCTCTCAAATTCCCCCAACGGTCTCTCAACATATAACCAACTTTTGTAACAAAATATAACCAACTTTTACTTAGATGAAATATTTGCGGTTTCTTAAAATTTGCTTACGGTCACCAAAGCGAAGCCTTAAAAAAAACCCTGGTCGTACCTATCAACTACACATGATTTTGAAAATTTCGGTGGCGGGCGAATGCCCGGTTGCCCAGCCCTGGCTGCGGGCCTGCTGCAACCGACTTTCCTTATTACAAAAATGTTTCAAATCCACGTTTTCGCAAACGTACCTATTCTATCAAATTACTGTCAAAATGTTTTCTGAGTGAGGCAAACATTTTCAGACATTTTGCTGACTTGGACCGCAAATTTTCAAAAAAGTAAATGCAAGAAATTAGAAATTTTCTGTTTTTTTATCTTGCCGTATCTTTGTTGGATGTGTTTTTTTTGGATAAATTCATGTTTCAAAAAGGTTTTTGCATTACACACAAACGGTTAAAGCCCAATCCCGTCGCCACGGAAGGGCTTTGGTGGGCTTAGCCTCGCAAACACAGCTCCAAGCCCCCCAAAACTGAAATATGAAACACAATAAATAAATAGAGTTTTTGCGTTCAAGCCCCCTGCACAAACGTAAAGTCCCCCTAAGCGTACGTTTACAAACGTAAACGAAAAGTTGAAGACTCTGGCGACGGTTCTGTTGAAACCTCAGCGTTTTATTTTTGCATTATGTAATAAATCAAATTTTTGCATATAGATTCTCTACTCGATCACGGTTACGTCCACGAAAACACACAGAACATATTCAACACGAGAATTGCAGGATTTAGGTACTTAGGATGAAACACGTGACAGCTTTGAGTCACGTTTGAAATGACAAGTTTAAGTCTATTGGTGGGTCCGCCTGCGGCCAGTAATTTATGGGGTGCTTAGAGAAACGCTTTTTTGTGAGGCATTTCACTTTATGATCTGCGATAGCTTTTGATTAATGTTGGTCGTTGCTGGCAGTTATCTGGGCGAAAGATTTGTTGGTAATTTGGCCCAAAACGACCATTGAATCCCTTAAATTGGCGCCCGTGTTCGCAAACATATCTCTTTCGCTGGCTTTTTACTTTTTATGTAATGCCTTTCTGTAAATCGCTTTTGCCTTTCTGCTACCGTACTTTGTGATTTATTTGTACCTACGACTTATTTGCAGACGGGATATGCTGCAGGTTGAAACAGTAGAAAAGTACGATTTGTAACCGCGTGATCATATCCGGCGACCACGTGACTAATTTCGAGCAGAATCAATAGCTTTGAACTTGTTGGAACTGTTATTTTTCAACTTCAATTTTCTACCTGTTATATAGTGCGCGATCTGCTGTACCACTGGCCAAAATTTGGTGTGGACAAATGCATCCACTGTGAACACTGCTATCCAATCCACGTTGTCCGAATCAAAGTCCACTCTGTTGCCATCGAGAAACTTCCCGTATTTGATAATGTACTCGCGCAGGGCGTCCAGGTCGCTTTTCGCGAAAAGTTCATCAAAAACGTAAACCTGTGAGCAGCAATGCTTGTACAAGTGAAGTAAGTCAGAAGTATACTGCACATAATTGAAAAGTGGCGTAGCCAGCCCAAAATTTTTTGTATGCAAACAACTTGGAAGGGGGCAAAAACGTTTGATTTTAGGCGAGCAACAGTATTTTGTTTGGGATACCGCCTCTCAAAGCACAAAATGATTAGATATTCTATAAATTTGGGGGTCGTGGACCCCGTTGGTCACCCTGGCTACGCCTATGTTGAAAATCACAAGTTGAGCATATTAAAAGACATAAAGTTGTCATGCACACATTTTCTATTTGTTCCTTGCAAAAGCCTTTTGAAAAAACTCGTCTTTCTTTGTTGATGTAAATGTTTGTTCAAAATTAGTTTGATCTTGCTTCTGAGGATACAAGGTTTTGGAAAAAAAGGATTTTCCTGAAGATGGCATTTTTTTCAAATGTCAAAACTTAATTCAACTAAAAGAGATCAATTTAATCAAGAAAAGTTTATTGCAATAATAACTTGAGAAAAATAAAAAATTTTGCAGATTTTATTGAGGACGAATTTGGAACTGATTTTGTAACGAAAAAGTTTTTTGAATTGATGAAAGAACAAGTAGTCTCACGTATACCGGTAATCAAGTTGGCTTGACAAAAACATCTGCAGTTTTCTTTTCGCTGGCAGTGATCAAATACGATTGGCTAAAAGCACTGCAGTCTTTACTGGGTTCAAATTTGATATCAGAAGTATGACAACCAACCAGATAACCCTAGTGCAGGGGTGGGCAAAGAGCGGCCCGCAGGCCACATGCGTCCCCCGCAGCGTTTTCAGTGGCCCGCGGAAACATTCAGGAAAAATTTTCAAATTTGAAATTTCCTTCAATTTATCACAGTAAATGTTAGTGCTGAGGCTACTTTGAACCGAGACTTGCTTTTATTTGCATCGACTTGCTTCTATTTGTATCAGAAGATGCAGCACTCCGTTGAACGCGCCCTGCTCAAAGTGGCCTCCGCGCCAATTTAATTGCTCACCCCCGATCTAGTGCGTTATGTCTGCGGGTCGAAGCTTGCGATTCAGAATGTTGAATTGTGGCATTGCTGTCTGATACTCGACTTGCAAAGCAAGCAACAAACCTAACATGTTTGAAACGCATTAAGATCAGGAAACAATAGTAGACGTAAGGATACATGTATGTAGCTTCCGAGGTCAGGACTTCTTTCTGACTTCGAGGCCGAGTCCAAGACATTGTCAAAAATGCGAAACAAAACCGAGACCTTAAATCTTGTGTGCTGGTAATTGAAACCCTCTGTGAGTTCAGCATTGCGAAATCTTACCTTAAGCTTTGCCACTTTTTCCTGACTTCATCAGAAGTATGCACAAATGATACAAAAAGATCCAAAATTCTGAGACTCACGTTTCTTAAATTTCATTACCTTTTCCATACGTTTTGCTTTATTCTTGGCCAAGAGCAGCCTAACGGCCAATACCTTCAGCTGCTGAAGGTTCAGCAAGCTCTGTTTGTAAAGAACTTCAAATCTCGAGACAAAGAACTGGAGACCGAGGTTCAACATCCTTCACAACCCAGACGCGACCTGAGTTCTTCGAAATCGAAGTTGAGACAGACCAAAACGGATCTCAAGACTGGTCTTGAGATTGAGACTGAATCTTAAACCTAATGTCAGCTGTCTGGCTGCAGCGTATATGACAGATATGATGACTACCAAAGTTATGCTTTTCAAAAAAAGAATATACAAAAATGACTTCGATATTTCTTTTGTATAATTATCGTCTTATCGATGACCATCCTTTGATCTGAAAATACAACATCATTGTAGAGGTCAGTCCACAGGATGTAGGCAACAAGATTTGTTTTTTCAAATCTGTTTGCGGGTTCTTAAAGATGTCTGCCAGTCTTAGTCGCTTGAATTAGAAACTTCGTTTTTTTGGAGTTGACCAATTGATGCAAAGCACAATTGCTATTAAAAAAATGTCACATTATAAACGTCCTGCAAACGTCAAAGCTGTTCTGCAATATCGGAATGGAGTTAGCCGCTACGCATAACTTGTCCCCACAGGCCCGATCGGTGGCGTTTGTTTTTGTCAAAACAACGTCGATTAGAATGGGTTAACGTCGAAAAATGTATGAAAAAAATTCTGCATTAGCAATGTATGTTCCGATTTCATCAATAAAAAAACGACGGACATACAGAAGCGTGATCCTTGCTTTGTCTCTTCAAAGTCAAATGCTTGTCCAGGTCGATCGCTGAGTTGTCGATATCTTTTTCGTCGACACGAAGACTTTTGAATTGAAGTTGAGCACCGTCCTGTGTGAGGAGCATAAATATGTCAACCGAAGTATTGACATTGTATAACGTCACAATGTGCTTTCTGTGCGCATTGTTTCGGAAGAGTTTAAGGTCTGTGAACGCATAGTCAACACGTTTGAAATAGTTTCAAAGCAAGCAAAACGTTTACAGGACCTTGATACAAGAAAACAAGGAATGATAACGAAAACCTTGATTAGGTCATATACAGTATTCTGCAGCAGGAGCGTACCGAGGTAAGATGACGCCTGTGGCGAGAAACAAGTTTGGGGCATCCCCATGTTCGAACCTAAGGTCTTTCCGGAGCAAATTTACTGTATTGAAGAAATTACTTGCGACCTTGTTGGGACTTTTCGGCGCCCTAAAGCGTAATTTGCGTAATTTCAAACTTTGTTGCGCTGAATTCACCTTGATATCTTCCATCCAGTCAATAAAGTATTGCCGATTCTCGTAAATGACTTGAGGGTCAGAATGAAATCGCGCAAATATGACGTACTCTCCTCCCACGAAAGTTATGGATGGAGGGCGCAATATGTAAGGAATGGCTGAATCCCAGACTACTATTCTGCCAAAGCGTGGAGCTGCTAATCCAAAAATATCTAAATCATCTCCGTCCTCGTAAAATAGGAGCTCCCCATAATTGTCTTGACTCCAAATTATATTTGCGAAGAGCATCATTGAATATCCTTCAACGGTTTCGTTGGAGTGTTGTTTGCTTTCCACGTGCAGTGTTGTTACATCAAGGCGTCGCAGCATTCCCGCATAAGCTTCAATCATCTGATACTGCCTATCGCAAATGTAAATATGTGTTTTAATTCTTTCAGAAACAAATGATCAATCTACGTTTGCTTCTATTAAACTACGTCTACCGCTACTATGCAGTGATTGCCTCTGTTGGCGATTTGATGCAGACTTTTTTCACATTACTGGTACTCGCATTTATTGATGCAAATCTATTCCATTAAACCGATTTGACACCACATAGGTAAATGTTTAGGCCCTATATGTACGGTCTGTTGATGTAAGCATCAAAGCATGCGAGACAAACAGAAGTAAGAGATAAACGTAAAACAAGATCAGCATGAGTTTTTAGGAACAGAAAAGCAATTCTGAATTAAGTTGGAATTTCAGTATTGAAGGGGTTTAAAAATCAGATAAACCCTGTTTTCACCAAAATTTTGCAAATAGCAGATGGAAAAACACACGAGAAACAATCCAATGATAACCTTTCAAGACAAACAAGTCTTAGCAACGAAATAATTAAAATGTATTGCATAAAGCTACAAATATTGACTGCGTTGCTGTTACGAAATCAAAAAGGTATATTTTACAGTAGAATAGATGATCAGCCATTTTTGAAGAAACGAGATCAAGTCAAAAAGTTGTTCTTTCCGACCCTTGCTAAAATGCTGAATGTTCCTCCAAGTTGAAAAAATGGAGGTACACAGACGATTAACACAAAACGGTCTAAAACGTTTGAGTCAGACACCCTTAAAAGAAATACAAGCTCCTGGCACCGAGAGGAGTACTTTTATGAATTTATTTCGAGTTAATGGCAAAGATGATAGGGTTTCTTGGTGATGGTGATGACACGCAAATGAGCTGGAAGACTCGGGAAAATTATTCGACATATCAAGAAAATCTTTGAAAAAACTCCAGTTTCAAAATAATCGTGACGACGAGAAATACGAAAGTTGCTTGTATTTCTTCGGAGAAATAAAATTATGCAAAAGGGGAATCTAGAAAATATTTTCCGAAACCTTTGGCTGTTGCTTCAAAATAGAGATAGGTAGAATATTAAAAATCACTTTTTTACTGTGCGCGAATACATTATTTCGGGTCATCACATTAATAAATAAGGGCAGAAACAAAAAAAATGTTGCAAATTTATCAAACGATGACGTAATCAAAAGGTTGATTTTATCATTACTTTTTGCCGGAGCAGAAAAATATCCATGCACATGGCGTTTTTTTCGTTTTGATGAAAAAAAATTTTTGTTTAAAAAAATCGTTTTGATGAAAATAATTTTTGGCGCGTATATCAACAGCGTATTATTTTTGTTTTGTCATATTTTCAAAGAAGGTTTCAACAGAAATTCCAGAAATACTAACGTTTAACATAGTTCATTTTTGAAGCAATTAAACGATTTTGAATTCACAGAATATTTAAGATACAAGAATCGAGGCCTCATGTTAGTTATGAAAGACCCATTGTACCAATCAAAGCACACAAGACACCTGGAAATTGCAGAACAGGTTGCCCTTGGTGTCCTACAACATAACACCAAATTTCAAGTGAAAATATCAAGCGGAAAACGTATGGAGGCTTTCATTTAATGTTCAGTTCTTGACCCTTTTCTTAATAATCGGTTAGAGCAGTGGTTCTCAACTTTTCCAACACCGGGGACCCTTATTTGGAAAAATATTGGCTTTGAGACATGCGGCAATGTCATCAGTCAAAGTGGTGTTCATTGTTGTTTGTGCATCTAAGTGTTAAGAGAAAACACTTTATGGCATTCTTTCTCGGGATCCCAGATTTTTTACTGAGGAGTCCGTTAGTGTTGACTGGCTTGGCGTTTGTTGACAGTGTTGCTCTTTGAAAAACAAACCTCAAGCCTTTAAGCGCTCGTGCCATTAAAAAATTATGCTAGCTGTCAGAAATGCTTCTGTTAATGGATGAAATTTCAAAAACTTCAATATTTAGTAAAGAGTTCTATTATTGGATGAAGCCTAAAGACGCTGTAAAGATAAGCTTGGACAGCAGAAGCCATGCTTGAAATGACATGGCTTCTTCAGCTTCAGTATAAAAGAAACGTATATCATAAAATACAACATATGAAACCTGTAGCTGTTTCCTCCCTGGGGACTAGATTTGGTTGCCAGTGCCGATATAATTGAACTAAATGTGGTTCCGACCCTTGTGGAGCCAAATTTGACTGGATTGTCCCACACCTTCCACGGAATCCCATTTCCAATCTTGAACTGTTCTTTTGGTTCAGTGCCGACGTCATCCTTGAAAAGAGGTTTCCAATTCCTCTTGCCTTGGTAATATTCCATGCTTGCAAGAACAAGCGGATGGGATATGAGGTCATCGAAAACGTAAACCTGAAAATGCAAAAAAGTCAGTTCAGTTTAAGCCAACTTGTACATTCTGCGGATGGCATCGCAACATAATAACACAGTTCCTATTGCACATTTCCGCATTTTCGTAGCCACGGGGACATTCGGAAGCAGTGCCCTCAAATAATTTTGTGCGTCCCCAAATTTCGTAGTGCCCAGAAAAATTTGTTTTAAGCATATAATAAAACAAAAATATTGACCTCCTCAAAATATATTTTGCCCATTCCAACCTCAAAACCCGGTAACGGGCCTGTATTTCCTGCATCAGCGCCAGCAATAAAATAGCTCCCCTAGAACATGATCATTTTCGACAAACCTGCAAGCTTCATATCGCCAAGCAGAATGTGTTCAATCCCAAATTGCAGCATATTTTCCAGACTAGTCTCAGGACACTACTTCTGTCCCATTCCATGGACATTTGGGACTTTCCTATCCCATGGGATTCCCACGAAACTAATAATACCAAGTACATCAAACCATATCATGCACGTCTAATATCTAGCTTCTGCAGGGCCGTGGATAAATAACACAACACGTCCAATTAGGAGGGCCAATAAAGTTGTATAATCCTTTTTCAGTTGTGACCCAAAACAAAGCAGAGCAACCTTCTTTTCGGGGGCTGGTATCACTACGCTATGGCACTGGACCTCTGCGTTTGGTACGTACTGTCATTTTCTTTCTGGGACGGCCTTCCCCAACACTTTAAATTTCGAATTTTGCCTAAATAAGTTTAAGTAACACAATTAGTACTGAGCCCATTGTTAAAAGTAAATCGTTTAATGAAAAAATTTTGCAGAATTTTAGCAATATTATTTGTAATATATTGCTTGTATTTTGGCAGTGAATTTGGCAGGATTTCGTAATTGTTTGGCAGAATACACCGTGCACAGTCTGTCACCCTGCTATGGCTTGCTTACCGCATTGGTGTTTTTGAACAGTGTTGCCAGATGGTGTAATACAACACATTTTTTACAAAAATAGTGTAATTATACATGCTTTTGTGCATGGACGTCGGAAGGATTTTTTCAGGGGGAGGCACTAGTGGATTTTTCCAAACGTTTTTCTGGGGGGGGGCAAAAGTGGTGAAATTTGTTTTTTACCACCCGAAACTGAGAAAACATCCTTTTTTGCTGAAATTTCAAATTCCTGTCCTACTTCCGACACCTGTGCTTGTGTGTGGGAAAAATTTGTGCCACACCATTAAAAATTGGTATAATTTCAAGCGTTTTAATACCATTTTAAATAGTGAAATTTTGCTGAATCTTCCTACGCAAAATCAAATACTTGGCAGATACATTTCAATTAAGTTTTTGTTTTTGCATTGGCAACATTAAATAGCTATATTTTCTTGTTGCGTTGGCAACACAATTGACATCCTTACAGACAACTTGCTACATATGCTTTGTCGTGTCTTTGCATTTCGGTATCTAATGCAGTTGTAGAATAAATACTTGATCTTGTTACTTCTGTGTTCAAGATGTGGAAAAGTTGTGACGCCACCCATGCGTTCTGTACTTTAAGCATACAATAATCGCATACAACTTCAGAAAGCTCCGACTATATGACGTAAAATTACTAACGATGGGATTACAGTGGCGGCTCGTGGTGAAATTGGCCGGGAGGGCTGCGAAATTTCATCTCTAGTTGAACATATGGGATTGTCGCCCTGCTTGTTTTTATAATTAGTGGCGTTTCCAGTCACTCCAGTAGTCCTTATCAAATTCGTAATTTTCAGTTGTCCTTATTGATACATAGAAAACATTCACTTCAGTTTAATGAAACCAAACCCAAACCCT
>Ga0210059_1010652_pt1 | contig 14160 bp, 4 predicted proteins | sample Ectturendosymbi2_FD_188042 | JGI IMG/M metagenome (GOLD analysis project Ga0210059, IMG submission 188042) | Ecteinascidia turbinata endosymbiont from Florida, USA - Sample 2 (SPAdes) (version 2) | ecosystem: Host-associated > Tunicates > Ascidians > Unclassified | place: Key West, Florida... | reverse complement strand
CGACTTCGACCTTTCCAAAATTTCTGACTCTGATTCCCGCGTCCAACTGCTTAGGATAAAGGGAATGAAGTTGGGCAGTTAAAATCAATGGAAATGGTGGTGCACAGCAAGAAATCTCGTTTTCAACAAAAGTTTGAAAATAAATTGTTCCATTACAACAGGAATTCCCAACTTAGCAGTGTGTGTAAGAAAAGATCCCGTTGGACAACCGGAGTCGGGGTCGGACAAAAAAATCCGACTCCGGCTCCTAGTGTTGTTAGGAATCCGACTCCACCCAAAAACCTCCGACTCCTTACTACTCCGCAACCCTGCTGAAGAGATAAGTATATTGCTTCAGTGCGCAACAAACAATTAACAATTAGAGAAGGATATAGTTCTGGTTATTTACAGAAAAGTAAATATGCAGCTCAAAGACACAATTGTCATCCAGCTCATCAACAAAAAGTCGTTTGTACAAAGTGATTTCGTTACTTGTTAAGGCGATTCTCTTCAAAAATTGACTTGTTGGTGTCAGTCACAAACTGAGTCATTTGTAATTGGGACCTGAGTAAGCTCGTTTTTGTAAAAAATGCAGCATTAGTCTCATCTTCAGTGCCAAGTTTGTTGACTCTTTCCGCAAAATGCCATGCTTTCGATCAGCCAGCAATTTTTATGCATTTTCTAAATGAAAGTGAAAAAAGTTGATGATTTTGCAAAATATTTTTTCCATTTTTTACGATTGTTTTTCATTCAGAGTCAGAGAAAGAATTATTTAGAAAACGTGAAAGCTTGTTAATAAAACTTTGAAAAAATAGTTTTTGTTAAAATTATATTTATACTTTGCTGCTTTCAAAGATTTTTCAACTTGAGTTCTGGTGAATGGCACTCATTCTTTCCAATGTTGTCAACACGGATCTTAAAATTTTTGCTTAAGGTGATTTCCCAAGGGCGAAAGTAGCTATTGTAGCTCACTATTGCCTTTAGGTGTGGTCAATGCCTTTAGGTGTAGTCAAACAGAACCTAACATGTTTCCTTAAGGTGATTTCCCAAGGGCAAAAGTAGCTATTGCAGCTAACTATTGTCTTTAGGTGTAGTCATTCTGTGGATGACCGCAGGTTTTTAAAAGGAGTCTGTTGCGTACCCAGATGCACCTGTAGTAGGGATCCGATTTCTTTGATTTTAGGGACCCGATTTTCTCTTATTGTATGGACCCGATGATCATTTTCAATTCTAGGAACCCGAATCGGGTCCCTAAAACACCTTAAACAAACCCTGGATGACTGGAGTGGATCAGTTCTTGTCGAACTAATCCAGTGGAATGGAAAAGGGGAAGAATAGACCTACCATACGTCCCGGTTTGGCCACGACCGGCTTAAACGTCTGTCCCGGTGTCCCGTCTCGGTTAGCAAAATGTCCCAGAATTTCACTTCAGTGAAATTTTCGAAATGAACTCCTGCCTGATGATGCATTTGTTATGAAATAATTCCGCTCAATGGCCATTTGTAAAATTGGGGGCTTGTTCTTGCATCGTTTTTGCATTGTCTTCAATGGAACTACATCAACTCCTGCAGTTAGAAGCCATTTTGTTGTATGCTTTGAGAAGGCAGAATAACTTTTAGTTAGTTTTGAGTCATTTCATGTTGAAGTTAACTAGAACTTGACTTAATGCAGAGTACTGTTTAATCTAAGTACAATAGGCTACTTTATATGTGTTCTCAGACAGTCTTAAAACAAATAAATAAGGTACGAAATTTGCCAAGTTTGGGCCTTCGGCTGCTTGTCAGGTTATTTCAATGGTTTTGAATTTGTGCAGGTTTAAACCTAAGAAAGAAATTATGGTAAGTCTTGCAGGGTGGATTGATTTAAATCATTTGATTTAAACCAGTGATTTGAATCATGATTTAAATCAAGCAATAAAAATCATGATTTAAATCAAGCAATAAAAATAAAAAGATCATGATGTTGTTTCAGAGTTTTGTATGATGTCTCTGACACATTCAATTAGCATTCTAATAGGTTTTCACATGATGGGCTATACACACAGTATTAGTGTAGAAGGCAAAGAGTTCTTAGTCTTATGACGACAAGTTAAAACCACTTGAAGTTTTGTCAATCACATAGCAACTGTGAAGTCATAGATTCTATGTCATTTAACTGCAAAAATGACATGCAAACTGAAATCACTAACCCTTGCAGATTCAGAAGTCATTACTGTTAGAATGCCACAAGTTTGAAAGTGCAGACTGGCATAAAGTGAAAGTTGCATTTAAATTACATCAAATATGAAGGCTGTTAACTTTAAACATAGTTATAGAACATATTTTTGACTCATGAAACAGGTAGGTATATTATTATTAATGTTATTATTATAGGTTTTTAACATTTTATGCATGTATGCCATGAGTGTTAATGAAATTACTAAAATGGCAGTTTCAATATTGGCATTTCAATAAATAGTTCATTTCGTACACTAGTACTGGTGTTATAACACCATTTGCATTAAGGGATATTGCATAAGCGCAGAAAAGTTTTAATTAAAGTTCAGCAATTTCTAGTCAGGGTTGATTGATCTAAATTATTTCATTTAAATCAGTGATAAAATTTAAAAAAATCAAGTATAAAATCATGTGCAGTTTTGAAGCTTTCTGTGATCGCATACAAATCAATATGTATGACACATCTAATTGGTATTCTCATTGGTTTCACTTATTATCAAAGAAGGCAGAGACTTCTTATGACAACACAAGTTATAAAAGCAATTAAAGTTTTTTTAATCATAGCAACTGTGAGGTCACAGATTCTATGTCAACTAACTGCAAAAATGATATGTTGACTGAAATCACTAACATTTGCAGACCTAGAAGTCAGAACTGTCAGAATGCCACTTGTTTGGAGGTCTAGGCTAGCATAAAGCAGGCCTGTAGCCAGATTTTGAGGGCAAAATAAACTGTTAAGGGGGCAAAATTTTTGTTTTCATGGCGGAATATGCTTAAAACAAACTTTTCTGGGCATAACAAAATTTGGGGGATTAAAAAATTTAGGGGCACTGCCCCTGCATGTCCACATGGCTACGGGCCTGGCATAAAGTAAAACTTGCATCTAAATTCAGCAAATATATAGATTGTTGACTGTAGAATAGTAGTTTTGGAACATATTTTTGATTCAGATTGATAATAACACATATATTATAGGTTTTTATCATTTTATGCATGTTAAGTTTTACTTTTGCAAACACTGAACTAGTGAAAGCTGTGTTACAATAATCAATTTTAACAATAGACTTCCCACCGAAAAGGCTGGCAAGCTTGTATTTTTGTACAAGTTTCTTAACATGCCATAAGTGTTAATGAAGTTGATGAACTGATGGTTCACTTATTGTCATTCCAATAAACATTTCATTTTGTACACCAGTACTGGTGTTATGAACTGATTTGCTTTAAGCATGATGCGTAAGTGCAAAGTTAGTTTGAATGAAAATTCAGCTGAAATCTTGTTGCTGTGCTAGAAGGAACAAAGCACAAAAAGATGTATTAAATAAACTTTTCAAAATTAAAGATTACAAGTGTTAGATGACCACCCTCTACACATTAAATCAAAAAAATCCTAAAAATACAAATTTCTGATTTAAATAAAAAAGATCCGATTTTTTTGATAAAAAAAAATCATGATTTTTATCAACCCTGAAGTGTAGGGAAGGACAAAATAGACATTACCTAAAATTGTCATTCCAATAAACATTTCATTTTGTACACCAGTACTGGTGTTATGAACTGATTTGCTTTAAGCATGATGCACAAGTGCAAAGTTAGTTTGAATGAAAATGAAAAATCTTGTTGCTGTGCTAGAAGAAACATAGCACAAAAAGATGTATTAAAATAAACTTTTCAAAATTAAAGATTACAAGTGTTAGGTGACCACCCTCTACACATTCTACAATCCTCTACACATTGAACACATTTCTACAAATCTCTACACCAGGCGTGTCAAACTCATTTCAGTTCAGGGGCCACTTCAGGTAAATTTAATCTCAAACGGGCTGGACCAATGTATAACACCCTGGTTATAAGTAATGACAACGTCCTACTGCTTTCATAACTTTAATGCAAAAAGTTCAAGCTTATCTAGAAATGATTTAGCACATTTAAGGAGCGACCTTTACGAAATATTCGAATGTTATATTCTCTCACCACTGAAACCTGCTGTCAACACACCAAACATACAGGTTTTCTATTCACCTCCGTAAAAAAGTGGCAAACGGACCAAATGTCTTGGAAAACTCTGCATTCTTTGTCAAATTTTCTCTTTTTCGATAAAGACATTTTGGGTAACGAGGCTGCCACAGAATAGAGAATAAAGGCTAAACTGAGCAATTTAAGGAAAGGCAAAAGCCCAAGTCCGAGCATGGAATAGTTCTACATCTAATAATACATCCTTATTACGCCACAACACAATTTCCATCACTTTTACTGTATTTTCACGAATAACTGCAAAGATGTCCTCCGCGTTTTCACTCCAACTATAAAGACGTCATCCGCATTTTCACTACATAATATTTGAAACACTACGTTGCTTGCGTCGGTGGGTTTAGTTAACATTTCTATGTGTTTTTCAGCACTAGAATTCCGGCGATGCCGATTTCGACATTTTTAAAAATTCAATGTGCTATTTTCTGCAGTTATTGCTTTTTCCCGATTCTCAAATTTTACCTGGTCAAATAGATTTCTGTGCAGTTTATTTTTCGGTCAATAATTGAAATAGAAGCTTTCCTTAGCAAAGTTTAGTTAGAGTTGTACCTAGAACTCTGAAGGTTTCGAAATCGACATCGCTGGAGCTCAAGGTATATTTTTTCCCAGATTTCTAGTGTTCAACTTTGTCAACAATAGTTGAATTTTTGCATGTTCATTCTTGTTCAAAAGTACAAACTGGTTTGAACATGCAAAAGGAAATATCCAGAAAATGGGAAATTTTCACGTGATAAAAACAATAAAATATAAGCAACTGCCAGGAGCAGACACGGGGAGGATGCAGGGGATGCATCCCCACCACCAGACCTAAAGAGGTGTTGACATGACACTTAATTTCAATAAAAATCATCGCCAAAAATATATTTGTACTGCACATTACTTAATCGGTGAAGATGCTAAAAATTAACTTATGCTGACTATTAGTCAAACATGTTTCTTCGTTTCATTAGATGAGCTGGCCTTGTTTGTTGAAACCGATATCAAACAGGGGGGCAAAACGGGCATTTGTCACCCCTGGGAATTGGGATTAAGAACCAAATATTTCTGGAAAAACCTGAAGTCGACATCTTAATACCGATTAACTGATTTGATTTTTGCAATGACAGTTTTTTTTGCCGGTATGAAACTCACACTGCTCAAGAGTCAGGTTCACAGTTATAGTGTCATGCAGTGATGAGCTTGCAGTTCACTCATGTCCCCTCCTTTGTCTGCAGAGATGGGTTGCGAAAGTCGTGAGCGGATTGTTCTACTGTTGGTCTTTATTGCATAACAATAACATGGCAACAGATCTGCAAAGGTTCACTTTATATTGCGGTAGCAGGCATTTTGTTGCATGAGACTGTTGAACGTACACATTTTGGCAGATAATGCAGCGAGACAGTGACATGCTGATAGCGGCAAGCCACGTACATTTATCCTTTGTGAAAAGAAGCATGAGTGAGTCTACGTAGCAATGCTTCTACAAGTTTGAAAAATCCATTATTATTGTGAGTGTGACCAATGTGCCTGAGTGTCAAACTATACTTACGCAGGCTTCTTTTCATGCGGTATAAAATTATGTGGCTTGTTAGAATACATCTATGCAGGCTTGTGGGAATACGTCTTAATCGTTAAGGTTTAGTTCTGACATCTGAGTGCACACTGAGTGCAAAGCCATATTTGCTGTGCCGAGTTTTCATAATTTATCTGGTCAATTTTGCAAAACCTGCGTGGTGTTCTAATTCTAGTAAGCTTGTCCGTAGTCGTGTCAACATACAAGTCTACTTAATTGTCCGGTTTGTGTATCAAGGTTTTATTGATCGCTTTGGACGCGATTGCACACGTTTGCAGCTCTTGTTTCTAAGTGATGCTGACATGTCCTGCAGCTAATCCCACAATCAGGGGGAGAGCAACTGGGCAATTTCTCCCTATATATTCAAAAACATGTTCAGTTGTTAGTTCAGTTGAATATATCAGCTGGATGTGGCTGTGCTTGCTATGTACGTAAAGTCATAATTTGTGGATTCGTTGAAAACCATGGCAATCCAATTCTTTTTTCTTTACAGATCATGGCAAGGCTTACTGGAAATGAAGTGCCCTACGTTGAAAATTTGCAGATAACCTACTGTGTAAATCGTTGTAATACTAATATATCTTGCTATTGCTGCCAACGAAGCGTTTTTTGTGATTGTTACCGTAACATGGGGCATTTTCTTTTTAGTGTAGAAAGGATAAAGCGTTTTGTGAATGTCCATTTGCATTGCATCGTCAACAATGTTCCCTCTAAGAGGTGCAAATACTCAGGACCACCAGAACTGTTGCGCAGTGAAATCTCATTCTTGCGCACTTGCAACATTCCAAAGCAATGTAAAAGCATGCAAACAAGAAGCTATTTGAACGAAATGTGTATTTTGCAATGTGTATTGGACAATGATAAACAAAATATCGACGTTGCCCCCCTTGGAAAAATGTCTGCGGACGCCCATGAATGATTGTGCTTTCTCACTTTCGTTTTTTCGTTACTTTCGTGCTTTCACTCATTACGAATTGTTTGTTTCTTTCCGTACTCTGAATTCGGTTTCAAAATGAACAGAATCATCCCGCTTCTTGTTATTATTTTATCAAAATTACCAGCTTTAACAAATGTTATACACAAATTACTAAGCGCGTTGCAGATTATACCAAACGACAATTAAAAACTGTAAGGTTCCCCATTCGAAGAGCACTGATCTAAACCGCATCCAAGTGACTACGCTCAGTTGCTGCAACATACAAGTCAAACAGGCAACAGCACTACCGCTCCATGCTGGCTACTGCCACCAGTAATTGTGCTGTAACAAACGTAACCTAGAATGAAAATAAGTACAGGGTGTTTCACAATTGTTGAAACAAAGCGGCAGCTTCTAAAACCTTTATCGATGACCTTATTTATTTTTCTTTTTCCAGATTGTCATAGGGAAATAGTTAACCTTTCTATATATTAAACAAAAAATAGTCTAATGATGCCTTGGTCGATGGAGCAGAAGATCTTTTGCGTAAAGATATATTACGAAACGAAGTCTTTCCGGATTGTTCAAGCAAGGTTCAGAAGGAAGTTCAGCTTCAACAAATTTCCAAACAGGAGTCAGATTTTCAAGTTCGTCTTGAAGTTTGAAACTCATGGCACTTGTGGAGATTGTAGAGTAACAGGCTCATCGCCCTCTGGGCCTCCAATAACAATTCGAACTCCCGACAATGTCACTAGGGTTCAAGAGTCAGTCGGTCGGAGTTCGAGCAAATCTCTGCGACGAAGGAGCCAAGAACTTGGCATTTCTGTGTCTTCTGTAAAGCGCATGCTGGTATTGGGTCCAAACAGTTGCAGATTATAAAATGTTATCTTTTCACCTTTCAATAAATGTAATCATCATTGTGGTATCATTTAAAATCCTGGATTTGTGCCCAATCGCTTTGTTTCAACAATTGTGAAACACCCCGTATTATGTCATTATGTGAACTGTTTATCTCGAGTCCTCGAGGTATCTGCGCCGATGTTATGTGCCCACCTTGCTTGTTGGTTCCATAGCTGTGCAGTGTTCAAGTTTGACCAATTTTACCACTCAAACTTCTTCTAAACCGAGTTTAGACTTGTTTCCACAGATATCTATGTAGGCCTATGCGAAAGTGATTGATTTACACAATATGGTCCTGTGAAGCATTGGGTTCATTGCAAATCGATATCGCATTCCCCCCACCAAATTAGCCTGTGTCCGCTACTGGCAATTGCATTAAGGTGTCAAGTAATTGAAATCTAATCGCCAGTAATCAAAGTATAACCGGATAAACTTCTCAAGCAAACAAAGAAGCTTTTACTTTACAAAATCATCCCGCGGGCCGGATTCAACCTCGCAATGGGCCAGTTCTGGCCCGCGGGCCGTATGTTTGACACCCCTGCTCTACACATTAAATCAAAAAAATTATACAAATAAAAAAATCTGATTTAAATCAAAAAAATCCGATTTTTTTGATTAAAAGAAATATCATGATTTTTATCATTCCTGAAGTCTAGGGAAGGATAAAATAGACACTACCTAAAAAGATAAATTAGACACTACCTAACAAGGCGATGAAATAGACACTACCTAAAAAGATACATTGATGATCCTTCCCCCTTTTCCATTCCATTCCATTGGTTCGACAAGAACTGATCTAGTCATCCAGGGTTTGTTTAAGGTGTTTTAGGGACCCGATTCAGGTCCGTAGAATTAAAAATGATCATCGGGTCTGTAGAATAAGAGAAAATCGGGTCCCTAACATCAAAGAAATTGGATCCCTACAGGTGCATACTGGGTACCTAACAGTCTCCTTTAGCACGTTTAGCATAAGAAGTTGCAGTTAGGGTTAGCATTAGGGGTTAGTGTTAGGGTCATTTCATTATAATTCAACCCAAATTTCTGAAATTTGGAACCACATAGTTTAGGTTTTCGTTCCTTTTCACATATGTTTGCAGCTACAAGTTTTTAGGAAAATTGACACCAATTTTGCCAAAATTGATCGAGCGGTGTTTGATTTATCACTGCTTTTGTATTGTTACCACTAGATGGCATTCACACTGATGAGCAACACAAAAATGACTATAACTCTCGATCTGCTAGTCCAATCCTAATGAAATTGGTGTCTATCCTCTGGTTTTCTAGGATGGGCTTTTTAAATATGCAGTTTAAATTTACCTAAAGCCAAAACTTTTCATGTTATTTGCGTTTTTGCCCCCCTGCATTGCTCCCTAATTTGGGATGGATGCCGAAAAAAATATTTTTTGTTAATTTGTTGGTTTAGTAGATAGAAAACATGGCTGTGTTTTCAAACATATTATTCTCAAGACTAACATTTATGAACTTCTACAAAAAAATCACAAATAAATTCAGAAGTATTGGCTCTAAACAATTTTCTTTTGTCTGCTCTGTGACATCACAAGTGACATTCACATACTATCTGTTACTTAACAGTCTTGTGAATTGCTAGTTGATGACTTCATAAATACCTGTAATATGATAGAAACTGCCTTTGTTGACTTACATATGGGTTGTCTTTTAGTGTTTCTTGTGGAACGTCTGCACTTCAACAGTCCTTTATAAGCAGTTTAAGGTTGTTGTGACCTAGCATACTCAACTGAAGGCTTCAGGTGTCTGCAGTTGCTTTCCTGTTGTGTATAACAAAAACATATACTTCATTTAAAAATGTTTTCAGGATGATGTATCCTCATCTATTTATTTTATCAAACTTGTTTTAACTGAATTTATTTAAGTTTACCCAACCTCTGACCTTTATTGGCAATCTGATAGGATCTACCTTCATTGCATTCCAACACTTAAGTTGAATGAGATGCTTTGAGCTCAATGAAAAAGAAACCTGAAATCTTCAGTTGAGTATGCTAGGTCACATCAACCTTAAACTGTTTATAAAGGACTGTTAAAGTGCAGAAGTTCCACAAGAAAAACTAAAAGACAACCCATATGTACGTAATCAAAGGCAGTTTCTATCATATTACAGGTATTTATGAAGACATTAGCTAGCAATTCACAAGACTGTTATGTAACAGATAGTATGTGAATGTCACTTGTGATGTCATAGAGCAGACAAAAGAAATTTGTTTAGAGCCAATTCTTCTGCATTTATTTGTGATTTTTCTTAGAAGTTCATAAATGTTAGTCTTCAGAATAATATGTTTGGAAACACAACCACGTTTTCTACCTAAACAAAAATTTTTTTTTGAATTTTTCGACATCCATCCCAAATTAGGCGAGCAATGTAGGGGGTCAAAAATGCAAATATCATGAAAAGTGATGGTTTTAGGTAAATTTAAACTGAATATTTAGAAAGCCCATTGTAGAAAACATAGGGATAGACACCAAATTCATTAGGATTGGACTAGCAGATCTAGAGTTATAGTCATTTTTGATTTGCTCATCAATGCGAAAGCCATCTAGTGGTAAATACATAAAAGCAGTGATATATCAAAAATCGCTCGATCAATTTTGGCAAAATTGGTGTCAACTTTCCTAAAAATTGTAGCTGCAAACATATGTGTAGCTGCAAACAAAAGGAACAAAATCCTAAAGCATGTGGTTCCACCCATGGGTTGAATTATAATGAAATGACCCGCCAGGGTTAGGGGTTAGTGTTAGGCGTTAGCATTAGGGTTAGGGGTTAAGGTTAAGGTTATCTTTTGTGTGTACTTCATTTCTGCCAAGCCTGTTGCTGCTGCCATCTTGGCAGCAAAATAGACACTGCCATCTTTTTATAGCAATGTGTTTGATGTCCGTAATCATCAGGCCCGTAGCCAGGTTTTAAGGTTCAGGTGGACAAACTACATCTTTACTTACTAGGAAGTAAGATTTTGTTCTTATTTCATGCTTATAACAAACAACATAAAACATAGGTAGTGTCTATTAACCACCGATTTTCTGGCGGCAACAGATCGGCCGAAGCTATTGTGCCGCCAGTCTGACGCAATTCGAATGAAAAGGTCAGTTTGTCATGCAATCAGTGTGCTGTTCATAGTGTACTGGTTATGCTTCATGTCTAGTATGCCATTGGTTTTTGGTTTGAATCTCACCTTAGTGACTTCTCTTATTTTAGGGGGTTAGGGTTAGCATTAGGGGTTAGTATTAGGGTTAGGGGTTAGTGCTGGGGTAAGCATTAGGGTAAGGGAAGAGCGTTTCGGTTTTGGGTTAGCATTCAGGTTACTGTTACGGTTAGGGTTAGGGATTAGTGTTTGGGTTAGGGTTTATGGTTAGGGTTTGGAGTTCAGGTAAGGGCTTAGCTTCAGGGTTTATCTTTTGTTTTTACTTCATTTCTGCCAAGCTTCGGACTGGCGGCACAATAGCTCCAGCCAAGCTGTTGCCGTCGGCATTTTGTTGGCAAAATAGACACTGCCTAAACAATGATTTTCTGGGCACAACAAATTGGAGGTCATAAAATACTTGGTGGCACTATTCCTGAACACCCCCTTGTGGATACAAGCCTGCTAACTACTATTTGCTGAGACCATCAAAAAATCCCAACCAGTAATTAAATACAAGACAACAAAACTTACAGAAAATGGCTAAAAAAAACATATAGTACGTACACAATAGACATCAACATCACACAGGCAGGGACGGATTTAGGGAGCGCGGGGCCCTAGGCCATCTTAGTTTTGGGGGCCCCAAGCATATGTGACCTATTTAGCCGTTTGTCTGAAAAGCGTGAAAGTATGCCCCTCCTAGTCCTATGTGTAGTGCCCGCCTCAAAAATCAATTTTTTGTTTTGGCGACTTTGGTTCTCCGTTAGATGTTCAATAGAAATTAAAGCCCTTCCTACATTCTTCTAAAGGACAAATGGCATTGCGATCTTTTTATGGAATTTATAGCTATTTCGTGTAGTTCCGAAGTTCTCTTCGTTAAATTTCCATGATTTATAGCGTTTTTTGTAGCTTTTTTTGGATGCATACATCATTACATGTTCATGCGGGACCATGTTGCCGCTCCCGAAAATATCGTCTATCTGTCGATCTGATTACCTGACATGTAAACTCCTTTTTTATAGTAATAGTAGCCACATATTTAATGAAACAAACAAGCGCTATCCATTCAGTGGACACAAAGCTTATATATGCTGCTTTTTTGTCATTTTCCAAGCAATACAAAATATAGTGTTTTAATCCTCTGTACCAGGGCTTCTCAATCTTTTTTTGTTCTGTGACTCCAGTTTAAAAAAAGGTGTTTCTATGTGACCCCGTTGATGGATAGGCTAGATCCGCTATGTTGAACTCGCGGGCCGCATGAGGCCCAGTTTAGGTTTTCGCTGCAGAAATAGTATCCTACATACTGACAACCAGTCCTTACTTTGATAATCTTGAATTTGACATTTTTGATACAGGTGGTCCTCAGTGCCACTTTATCAACTCTGTCACCATTGCAGTTAGGATTCAAACACTTTCAGCTTATTAACTTAAGCTAAATTTAGTTTAAGATAAAAGTAAGCCATTAAATGTGCAGCCCTCATTAATATGTCATTCCATTTGCAGCCTTGGTTGAGATAGTGATATAATTTTTGGCTCAGTAAACAATTTGGGTTGGACAAAGCTGGCCTAGATCTTAATGATACGTGTCAACGTCTCATTACAAGTCTCAAGATGCATTTTTGTGAATGGCAAAATCCTACAAATGCACACAACCAACGAAAGTAACTACGCAGTAATAAAATTACCACATAATGGAAACAGTAAGGCGAAAAATAATTAACAAAAAACAGTTCAGTTGATTAGAAGTTATCAAGCACAACTAATGGGATGGATGCACTTGATAATTTTTACACAGATCAATCATTCGTAGATTGATACAAGACAGCGCGGGACGAAGGACATTCTCAAAATTTTCCAAAAAAGATGTGTTTTTGGACTTGATTTCATCAATTTTAAGAATACCGCTTCACACAAATATCCTATGCAAAAATCTAAGAGTTTATGAATGGCTAGATCAGAAATGACTGAGAATTCATTTCTTGTTCTTATCCAAAAATGACATAGGCTAAACTCTGTTTTGAAAATTCCAGTTGCAAACATTTGTCGTTTAATAACATCACAAACTCATCCTGGGCGTGGTAGGTGTGTGCCCTCCTAAAGTTTCAATTGTATATGGTTTGTGGATCCAACTTCTCCTGAATCAAAGTCCAAAGTGCTTCTGAAACTGTGTATGAAGATTTTTTCGACTTGGTGTGCTCTCAAAGTAGTAAGCCTCGCCCCTAGAGTAGACCTGGAGTCTAAACAGAAGCATGCCTTCGTGTCAGAATATATGCAATAAGGTCAGTATCAGTCAATACGTTAAAAAATCATGGTGTAACAATGCATAACTTGTTGCGCCTGGTGCTTATTAACATTTGATAGCTCAGGCAGGCATCATAGTACACAACTGACAGCATAAAATATGACATTGCCCCTAAAAATAAAAATGCAGTAGAAATAGATTCACTGCAGGCCTACTTTCAATTTTCTTCTAGATTTTAAAAAGATTGTTGTATCTGATTTGTCCAAGCCAATTTGTTTCGCAACCACAAAATTACATTTCGCGACCCCATTTGGGGCCATGACCCATAGAAGCCCTGCTCTATGCCACAGGCCGATGGTAAACAGCATGAAGACAAGTTTTACACAGCAGCAAAGTATTGTCGCAACACCCTCAGCTAACCATATGATGTAAGCGTAATATAGACACGTTTCTCCCTGTAAAACTCATGAGAAACTGTTTTAACTTACTTAACTAACATACAGAGTTTCACAAGCAATCTCTGTTTGTGTGAAATCTAGTAAAAACAACCAAACGTAGGATCCAATACTGACAATATTGCTTTTCATCGGAGTTTTGCAGTGTCTGGTGGTCTTGCGTTGTTGCAAGCTTTTTGTCACTGGAAAATTTAACATCAATTAAGTGCCCTATTTTTCTTTTTCATTCTTTTTTGTAACCACTTTCATGCAGATGGCCTGCATCTCTCTTACGCCCAGATGCACAACATTGTCGTGTTGTTACTGCACTGATAACAGTCTAGAGTTGACATTTGCATTTCCACTTGTTTCAAGGTAAATTGTGAAGCTATGCTTTTGCACAGTTTTGCAAATTTTTAGTTAATATTGAGTCATCATAGGAAGAGTTGCGCGGGGCCCCCAAAAGTGCAGGGCCTTAGGCCATGGCCTGTTTGGCCTATGCATAAATCCGTCCCTGCACACAGGTGATGGTGGACAAGCAATCGGTGAAGAGTTGAGGCATCTTCACACAGATGAGCAGCTGACGCAAACACACAGGTGAAGGAAGCAAGCAGCAATAAGGGTTACGAGGCAGAGAGCAATGCATTTTAACACAACATTTCATTACAAAAACAAGCAGCAAGGGCAGGAAACCATATTTATACACACAAATCATTAAGAAATAAAATTTAGCCATGGACC
>Ga0210059_1010649_pt1 | contig 14161 bp, 8 predicted proteins | sample Ectturendosymbi2_FD_188042 | JGI IMG/M metagenome (GOLD analysis project Ga0210059, IMG submission 188042) | Ecteinascidia turbinata endosymbiont from Florida, USA - Sample 2 (SPAdes) (version 2) | ecosystem: Host-associated > Tunicates > Ascidians > Unclassified | place: Key West, Florida... | reverse complement strand
CCGAAACTTTCGAAAACGATGCGGAAGAGCCACTAAGTGTTTCACAGCTTTGGAAGTCGCTGGTTTTATGCTGGACAATCGAGTGTTGGCTGAAAACGCTTTCACTTAAGATGCGTTTTTCCACTGAAAACTTTTTATGCATTGAAAATGCCCATCCAAGACAGAAGAAAAAGTTCAAGTGACTTTTCGAAGTGGTTTATATTACGATCGCTTTATTGTTCCATCAAAACAAAATGCTGCATAAGAAACATTCATGCAGGTTCGCGAAATGTGCTAATCGACTAGTGCATTTTGAACAGATCGTAAAGTCACACATTATCGTAAGCCCCCGACGCATGTGGCGTCAAAAGTATCGCGTCGCCCTTGCCCCAAATACGAGGTAAAGTTCGAGAAACAATATGTGAAAATACATGTGCATATGTAGCTCAGGTTTCTCTTCACACGTATAAATCTTATAACTTGTTGCCTCTTCTGTTTCAATAAGGTATCGGATCTGCATGCTGCCGGAGTCGGCACTAGACGAGATGTTGTTCCTTCAATGTTTGGCTGTGTTGCCACGTCAGGATGCGTGTTTGATTTCCTGTCAAAAGCCTTAGCGGAGACTTGTTGTGTCGTTTGCAATCTGTTCAACAGCACTTTTCAGTGCTACTTTGTACCTGTTCAACAGAACGTCTGGTTTTCTAGACAGATTGCAAAAGTTCCGAAAAATATGACAGCTCCCATGAAAGGGTGGAACGCAGTTGTTGTGTCAACCGTTGACAATGCCGCGACCAAGAACTTTAACCATGTTACGGATGTACAGGCAAAGCTGATAGCTAAACCGTCGAGAGAATATATCTACGAATTGCTCACTAAAATGCGCTTCCCATTGATAAAAATCGAAACGATTATCGAGCGACGCGGGAACACAGTGGACTTCACCTGCAAGGACCGAATCAGTGCTGAAAGCCTCCAGCGCTTGCTGGACAAGCATCCTAATGTTCGTGAAGCAAGACTATTCGAGTCAGAATTCATCGACGTGAAATTGACGGGTGTGCCGCACCGTCTGCCAGACGGCAAAATAATCGCCTTTTTGAATAAACGTAATGGTGAGGTACTCTGTACGAAGAGGTTAAAGGACCGCAAAGGTTATTTCGATGGAAGGAGAATGCACAGAATGTGAACCGCCGAGCTGCAGCGCAACGCAATTCCGCAGCTCATCAGAATCAGCGAATGCAGCATTAAGATTGACTACAGACGAATCCGGTTGATCGCATAGCCAATTTGCCAAGCTTTTTTATGCGTTTCACCGGAATATGCGATTATCCGTATCAACCAAATATCCGCAAGTTTCCCACCCTACTCTACTTCTGTCCACATGCTTGCTACCTGACACCATTGGTATGTTATAGCTTGACACCGAATGTGGAGATATCTAGAACAGTGGGATACTGTACAAAAGTCTTTCTAGATGTTCTAAAAATCCCTTGCTCCTAATTCAGTATTTTAAATTCTGAAACCCTTCGGTGTTTAGCAAACCAGCGGTCATCAGTTGAAACGTTAATTCGAAGTTGTTGCGGGCCCGTACGTTGCAGGTTGTCTTAAACGTGTGCACTGCGTGTGTGACGTCATAATCGCCTGTATCAATCGTGGAAGATTTCCTGCACACGCGGCCATTTTTCTGTTTGCTTTGAACTGTGCAATGCAGTTGTGAACATGTTTTATGTCTCACAGCTGTCGTGTACGAATATTTGTAGAACTGCGGGATATAGAAATGCTTCTAGAAGTTTTAAAATTTCTTGGTCCTGATACAACTGGGCGCTGTACGTAAAAACTTATGATTTGTTAGCCTGTGGTGTCACGAAGCTTTTATCATCCCAATGGTGTTTGTTATGCATCATTCGGTTATGATATTCACCAAATGAATCTTATTGATGTGAAAAAAACAGATAGTGAAGTCAAATAAGTAACGGAGTTGAAACAGTACATTGTCCACGGCATAATTCCGCGTTTTGAACTGCTAAACACGGCATAATTCCCCATTTGACGACTGTTAGTTTTCTGCTAGACGGCATAATTCCGCATTTTAAACTGTGAAGTGTACTGTTCGCAGTGCCTCGGTAAAGTAACAGTCATTAAATGGAACTAAAATTCCAAGTTGGTGTACAGTAGCACCGTTGCCATCTGTTCTGTAAAAAATTTAACACATTTTGTGCAGAGGAGTTAAGCATAGTTGCATGCGTCAGGTCCTAATAAACTTCAAAAGTGCTGCTTTCGAGACAAAGCTTCGTACCTGCAGGGACGCGACACAACCAGACAGCCCTTAGTTGAACGCGCGGTGTTGATTGTGGCATGTCGGTGAAGGGAGTCGTTTCGTTAAACTATTTTTTTTTTAAATTGGGAATGTTTCAGCGTCAGATGGCATTGACTACTGCGCACGTCGAAAACTAACCGCACCTCTCCGACACCTGCTCGCTGTGTTGAAGCATCTTTTCAAAAACTGTATGCAATGTCACAGGTCTAGGATCGATAAAAAGACTTACGAAACATATCGCCAACGCACTATGCATCATTTTGCGAAAACGCAAACCACCCATAACTGTTGCAGCAAGTGTTCACTGCTGTTTTGCGAGTTGTCAGTAACAACCGACCCGTGGCATCAAAGATTATTGGAAAGTTTAATTGTTCAAAATAAACGAACCATGAAAGTTTCGTGGTGTTGCTTTTGTACGAAAGTATGAAACATTTCAAAGTTCAAATACCACATGCGCGAAATTTGGATCCAAACTAGCCACACCATTGCTTCAACCTGTAACGGACCGCGTGGTGGAAATGCAAACCGGATTTAATCCGATAAGCAAATATTCACGTCCGCTTCACTTGAAGATTATTTGATGACCGTGCAAACCCTACTATCACAGCAAAACATATCCACAGATGACAACTTGCTAACTCATTCTGCTCTTCTGCGTACCATACCCTTCTGACCGTTTATCTCGTTTTAACAAAACCAAACAAAAACAAGTATCCCAGCAGGTGCCCTTTCTCCAGTGAATATCGTAACAAGACGAGTTGAAACCGATAACAACGTGCTCTTGCAGGTAAGAGACGAATCATCCTTTCACGGCATGATGTTGCTTGCTATTCAGTTCGAGTTGATCAGAAACGTACTGGAATTTCTCTTTCAAAATCTCAAAAGCAGCATCGGCAGTTGTTTCGAGATACTGCAGTTTGTCGTGAACTAGGCGCTGTGGGCGGGCGTTTGTAAAACATTTCGGTTGTTCAAAGTTGGGCACGTGTGCTACGTTCTGCAAACGGTCACAGTGAGCGTTCAGCTCTGTTTTGCTAGTTGTCGGTAACATCAACCACACGTGATGTTAAGTTTTGTGGAAAGATTTATCTGTACATCGTTTTTTCTCCTATGCTCTGTTCAGAATTTTAACATCACCACTATCCAATCTTTTGAAAACTGTGTTTGCAAAAAGCCACGCCGAAGGTTTAGCAGTCAACTCTTTTGCATCACTTTGCCTTCGCACACACCCACCCACTTCTAACCTTTATCATGAGCTCGATGTGTAACTTGATTCTTTTCGTTTTTTCTAAAATCATTTGGGTTAGCAAAACGCACGACGGTTAAAAAGATGCGTTAGTTACGACCGGTGAGTTTTCCATCAACTTTTGTTCCAACCAATCCAAATGTGCAAAACGTTCAACGATGTTCCACTCTCACTCACATGTCCAAGCAGAATCAATTTGACACAAACGAATACTTTCACTATAAAATCTGTCAAAGGTGTGTTTTACAGTTTTGATTCGTTAATTGCATGTCGGTGCAACTACTGCTTTCAAACTATTTACAATAGCACCTGTTGACAACTTAACTACACCGCTGTGACGCTGTCTCGACTTTTCAAAAAACAAACTGAACGCAACGTCAAAGGTCTGGGAATTGATAAAGTTATATGCACTTGCCATCAACGGACTGTGCATCACGGAACTCTTTGCATCGGCCTTTTCGTCGTAATTTCCAACGTCGTCGCACTGTTGTCAGCAGCGTTGATGATCAGTTACCCTCTTTACACTGCACTGTTATCGTGTTCGCGCTGGATTGGGAATCCCATAAATCACTCAAGCACGACCGTGAGTGTCTCACCGAGCTGCTTGAGCGCGCATTGTTTCAACCACATGCGATTCAGCGAATCCAACTAGCAGAGCTAGGTTGGGAATCCGATAAGGGATTCGAGCGGAAAAGAGGTTGGGTGGTATTAAGTCTTGTGCAACCTTTTCTGTATTTGTTTGATGCTTAAACCACTACCGTGGAACAGATTAGTCTATTCAAGCTAATATGCAGCAAAAGCGATGGATAAATTTATTTATTAGTTTTGCCTGTAGGCTAACTACACCTAGATAGGGAAACAATCAGCAAAATTGAATCGGTTGAGCAAACTGGAAGATTATTCGGCAGGTTACAAGACATCATATATTGGGCTGAAGGACTATTACCCCAATACTGATTTGATTGGTTTTCAATACACCTTGGCATAGCAGTGATTCAACCTCTGTACAAAATACATAGCCTAATATTGGAAGTGGATGACCTCAGTATAGGCTACACTTTGAACTTTGTATCCCAGGTATGTGGCTATGATTTCCTCAGTTAATAATGGAACACATGGAGTAGCATAAAAGTTTGTGGAATAGGTTGCAGTCCTCAGTTAATAATGGAACACATGGAGTTGATTCTTCTTCGTTTTTTTTCTAAAATTATTATGGGTGAGCAAAACGCACGACGGTTAAAAAGATGCGTTAGTTACGACCGGTACGATTTTGATCAACTTTTGTTCCAACCAATGCAAATGTGCAAACGTTCAACGTTGTTCCACTCCCACTCACATGTCCAAGCAGAATCAATTTAACTCAAACGAATAATTTCACTGTAAAATCTGTCAAGGGCATGTGTTGTTCTGATTCGTTAATTGCATGTCGGTGCAACTGCTGTCTTAAAAATATTTGCAATAGCACCTGTTGACAACTTAACTTCACCGCTGTGACGCTGTCTCGACTTTTCAAAAATAACAAACTGAACGAAACGTCACAGACCCTGGGAATTGATAAGTTATACGCACTCACCACCAACGGGCTGTGCGTCGTCTTTTTTCGAAAACAGGGAAGGCAACGTTCTGAAATTGGGCATAGCAGCTGCTCAGTCTCTTCATTTTGTTGGAGAACCACGACCGGTGCACGTACGATTTATTTTATTGTAAAGTAGCAAACGTTTAAATTAGAATGCCACAATTGCATCATCGTATCAGCAACTAATCAGTAACACCACTTCTTGTTCACGAATCCGACCGAGAGTAAAAAATCATAAACAGTGCAGCTGCATCTAATGTACGCCGTTGATTTCACGCCATTTGAAAAACATTCCCGGTTTTCATTACGACCTGCTGAGCAAGCAACACACGACAACCGGTTATGCTTTGCAAAGACTGGCAATGCCTTTGCTCATCTCCGCTGCAGTACACAATCTATTATGAAAAAAGTGCTGTCTTTTTACCTTGTTCTCACACTTCACGTTGATCCATATCGGATTGATCGTGTGAAATGAAAAAGGTTGATTTATATAAAACCCTTGATCTGCGTTGGCGAAAAAGGTTGATTTATATAAAACCCTGCATTTGGCGAAAAAGGTTGATTTATATAAAATGAAAAAGGTTGATTTATATAAAACCCTTGATCTGCGTTGCGTTTTGTATAAGAAATATGGACGAACGTAATGTTTTCATCACCCGTTCACTTGCGTTGTGGCAGAGCCAACAAGTTGCGGAAAACCGAGTTTGTGGCAAAATTTATCCAGCATGTGAAGCAAATGATGACACCTACTCCGTAGAGTCGTTTGGCGTTACGGCGAGTGGCAGCGGCGTACTGTCCCCACCTGTCGCTGATTGCAAAATGGCGCATCGATTATCAAATATGCTACCGGCGCTACGATTTCGGCACTGGAAATTCATTACAGAAGATAAAACATTTTACGTGATATTTAAATTTTCATCCATTTTCCTATTTTAGCCTTTTTTTTATATTTTCGAGCTTCTGCAGCGCCAAGGCATGTCATGTTTTATCTGATAAACAAACATCCACATCGCTGTCCCTGACTGACATCCGCCGGTCGCAGTTTCATCACCTGCTATGTCAGGACAGATGATGGTGCAACACTTCACGTTTACGTCACAATGTATGCAGTGATTCATTGTAAGGGCAGGTCTGGGCGTGCTCCCAGATTAAACCCTTCTGCATTGTTGTTGATTGCAGTTTCGTCACGGGTTCGTAATTATGCAACAGAAAAAATATCGATCTGAACAGTTAAATCGCGGAGTGGACGGTCTTTAGCATCCATTTCTATTTAACCAGTTGTCAGTAACGTCGACTGCAGTTACTGGTGTTTCTCAACTAACGCAATCAGTTGTTGCGTTAAGCATTTTGGTCAAATCGAAATGTATTCGATCCACGATGTTACGCTTCAACCATCTTGTTACATGTTCCTCGCGCAATAACTGTAAACATCCTGACGATACACGGAAATGGTACAAGTTCATTTTTTCTTCAATTTCGTTTTTCGATAATTTTTTTTTGTGTGTTTCAAATATGAAAAATTTCAAAAATATGAAAAATATAGGTCGGGGGAAGGAGGTTGGGAAAACCCCCTGGCTACATGATCTCCAAACTCTGTACAATGGCCACCCTGACCCTCTCCCTTTACTACTATGCACCCTACACCCTGTTTTATTTTGCTCTGCCGTCGACTGGTGGATACAGATTAAAGCATGAATCAAGAATCTCAATATTTTCCATGCGAGAATCAAGCGACGCGCGCAAATGCAACACGAAAATCTCTTGAGGAAACAAGTAGAAAAACTGTGCCAGAAGATCAACTACCAGCCCATGCTTCTTCCGTTATATTACAGCTTAAGAAAAGAATGGAGTAACATGAAACGTGATCAAGCACACGCCAGAGTAAAAAATCAAAAATCGATGACTTCCAAAATAAAGACAGAGGCACAAAAGGCTTTTTCCAGCGACTGGCACAAAACCGAAAACGCGCGTCAATCACTGCTATCTCCAACGCCCAAGGCCAACTGTTTACAAACAAAGAAGCAATCTTACGCGAGACGCAACGCTACTTCCAATCACTTTATCAGAACCAAACCACGCAACCAGAAGCGCAAACAACCTTCCTTCAACTCATCAATCAACGTCTTGACCCCGCTGACAACAAAAAGTCTATGCAAACAATTCCTTTCTACAACAAATTAAAATTTAGTCAATGAAGCAAATAATTTAAAATTCAATTCACAACCATTGTATAGCATTCACCTCTGTTTTTAAATATGCATAACACTGTCACTGCATTTTGCCTCTTTTCTCAAAATTTCGACAAACTTTTCAATTCAACTTGTCTCTTTACAGAATTTTGTCAAATGATGCGAATGCAAAGCCTAATTTATTGCCACCTTGACTTATGCTGCAAAAATGAATGCAAAATGATTCAAACAATCGCTTTCTCCACACAACGTTTATGAAAAAAAGGCAATTTTCAAGTACTAGATAAAAACAAAGATAATTTTCTCAAAAACTAGGAGTCAATTTTCTGCTCTTCACTATAACAGTGCAAAAAAGCAAAAGTGTTTCCAAAGATTTGCTTTGTCTACCAAAGGAAATCAAGACAAACAAGGAAATAAAACATAAATATTCAGTTTCCTACCTTTGAACAGCACTTGTCTTTTGTGAAATTTCATCAAATAATGCAAAACTGGAAGGACTTCATATATCATTCACAAATCTGCAAAATAAAAGCAAATTGTTTCAAACAATTGCTTTCTCCACAAAAACAGGAGCGCATTAGACAGAGGCAATTTTAAACTACTACCGGTAGATAAAACCAAAGAGAATTTTCTCAAAAACTATGAGTCAATTTTCTACTCATAATTACAATGATGCAAAGAACGAGTCTATGCAAGCAGTTGCTTTCTCCATCAAATAAGATCAGGTCAATGAAGCAAATAATTGAAAGTTCAATTTACAACCATAACATTCGCCTATTTTCTTGGAATTTCATAACACTTTTCACTGCATTGTGCCCCTTTTTTCAAAATTTCGACAAACTTTTTATCGTAATTTGTCTCTTTACAAAATTTTGACAAATAATGTGAAATAAGAGTCAAATTGATCGCCTCCTTGACTAATGCTGCAAAAAACAATGTATCAACAACTGCTTTCTCAACACAAAGTTTATGAAAAGGAGGCAATTTCAACTATTACATATAAAACAAAGAGAAGCATCTCACCAACTAGGGATGAATTTTCTGCTCTTCATTACAATGGTGTAAAAACACAAAAGTCTTTCCAAACAATTGCTTTCTCCACCAAATACAATCAAATATGCAAACAAATAAATCTTCAGTTTCCCACCTTCGATTAGCACTTGTCTTTTGTGAAATTTCATCAAATAGTGCAAAACTGTCAGAAGCACTTTGATTGCAAGAAATAGGCTATTTTCAACTACCAGATAAAAACAAATAGAAGTTTATCAACAGATTGTAGTCAATTTTCTTCTCTTCATTATAATGATGCAAAAACAAAAAGTCATTGCAAACAATTCCTTTCTCCAGCAAATAAATCAAGTCAATGAAGCAAACACTTTAAAATTCAATTCACAACCATTGTATAGCATTTCCCTCTGTTTTTGAAAATTCATGACACTTGTCACTGCATTTTGCCTCTTTCTCCAAAATTTCGACAAACTTTTCATTACAACTTGTCTCTTTATAAAATTTTGTCAAATGAAACAAATGCAAAGTCAAATGTATTGCCTCTTTGCCTTATGCTGCAAAAAAGAATGCAAAATGATTCAAACAATTGCTCTTTCCTCACAAAGTTTTTGAAAAAAAAGGCAATTTCTTAACTACTAGATAAAAACAAAGAAGTTTCTCAACAAGTTGGAGTCAAGTTTTTTACTCTTCAATCACCTGCCTGACTTTGTACCTGGAATAACAATATACATGATATCTCAGATCACCTCCATCTATTTATGATTCTGTAAAAGCGTAACTAAAGAATACCTTTGAAGATTACAATGTAAGGAACATGAAATGTTTCCAAGCAGAAGCTTTCATTATAGATTAGGAGCAGCAACAACTTCTTTCCAAATTACATTTTGATCATTTCGCATCTCTATTAATTTCCAGGTTATACTACTGTATCAAAATCAAAACTTCCGTGAATTATGCACTGTATCCCTCATACAGAAAAATGTGTCAAGTAAGCCTTGGTTGACACCTGAAATATGTAATCTCATCTAAAAGATAAACAAAATGTATTCCTAACTACGAAATAAAAAAGGCTCATCGGATTGTGTTATTTATAAACTATGGGAAACAAGTTACTAGGTTGATTGAAGACTCAAAAGGAGATTTTTTTGAGAAAAGCATTATTTAAAATACCAAAGATTCTTACATATTGTTGCAAAATATCAAAAAAGTAATAAGTCTTTAATATACAAAAAACAATGCCCCAGATGTGTGTAAGTAGCTGATTAATATTTATATATTGCTAATGAATTTAACTCTGATATCAGTGAAAAAGGTCTTAACTAGCCAAAGACATTAGTTCAGTGGATGGAGGATTAAGGTTTCAACATTTTTGAACTTCTTTTTGTTTATATGAAACTGAGGATGAAGTTCTGTTTTTGACGAAAATCTTGCATAAGGCGAGGCTCCGCAAGTTCATATTCCAACCAAATTTATCATACTCACCAAATTAGTGTTACCTCCTACTGTTACACATTAATTTAATAAATGTATAAATGAAGGTAGCTGTCCAGATTGGTTTAAAATTGCTCACCCTATTTGTACATCAGATGATCAACCATATTACATTATCTTTAAACAAATCTCTATTTTATTGCAATTTAACAAAATATATATTAGAAAAATAGTACACACTAGAATATATGCATAGTTATAGGAGTTTGATTTGATATCCAATCATCAGTAGTGGTTTTAGGCCAATGTCTGTAGCTGCCTTTGCAGTGGAAAAATTTACTGCAACTTTTTAAATATTATACTTCGGAAAATAAGCTTCACACCTGTTCAATAATTTCAGGACTATTTTAAAACAAGCTTCACACCTTTTCATTTTTTATCAAAAGCATTTGATACTGTTAACCATGAAATTGCACTTTAAAAACTACATTTCTACTTTGGAAAAAGAGGGATTTCTTTGCAGCTATTTTCCAATTATCTTATGAATCAAAAGCAGTAGAAACAGCAAATTTTTTTATTTCTTGCAGCATCCCAGAGAGATCTGCTTTCGTGTCCATGCATGTCAGAATGAGCCGTTGCAGATATTACGGTTAGCTAAGTAGGTCAAGCCTTTCAAACTTGTCTTGCATTGTGAACTTGCCATGTAACCAGTTTAAACAATCGTGTATATGTACAATCGTGAAAATGGCTGCAGAAAACTTTTTACCTTGTGCGACAAAATTGCCACTGCTGATCAAATATACGTCTTTAATGGCATGGGTTATAAACAAAGTCGTAAAATGTTAACTGTTGAAACACGGGTAAATTTCAACAGCCAGATATCTGACAATTATTATAATTGAGTGTTAATTTTTAATCTTTACAGAAGACTGATTTTAAATCTCCAAAATCAGCAATTGGTCACTTGTTTTACAAAGATTCATTCCTACTTTAACCAGGTGCCCAGATAAAACTCTTTACTATGACTGTACCAAACAAAGCCATCAACGTGAAGGTAGTGTTTATTTTCCTGACAGCAGCAAAAACTCTGCTGGGTCTGGCATGTTGTTTGAATTGTATTCAGCTTTGTCGAGATATAAAGCTGAGTTCGTTGCACTAGCAGCATAGTTTGAGCCAAGGGGAGTTTCTATGCTTGCTGTGTGAATGGTTTCTCAGTTCAGCTCTCACCATTACTACTTTCACTTTGCTAGTAGAGGTTACACTTCTCATGGGACCAGTTTTTATTTACTTATTTAATAAGTTTCAAAAACTTAATTTCCTTTTACGGTTTGGGTTTAAAGTTTGTTTTACATCATGTGACAAGCGAAATATATACCCTGCCCAACATAATGTAAAAGCAAATCCTAGCAAAAAAATAAAATTTAACAAGGTGAGCATAAAAAACAGTCCTTTTCAAGTTAATGAGGCAATAGAGGTGCAAACCAATATAAAGTTATTTATAAACTGTTACTATCAGGGCAAACATCCAACTTTGTTCAAGATAGCTCCAAATGGGAGCAGAAGTAGACTAGAAAATTTGCACAATGCAGACAGATATTCTACTGTAACTACTTTGATTCTAAAATATCAAATCCTATCACTGCAGGTCGTGTTGGCGCACTGTTACATCTTTATAGTTTGTTTTGTTGATCATAGTTTTTTGTCATGTGTCTTCTGCTTTAGCCCAGAATTGTCATGGTGGCTGCATGGATTCCTAAATTCCCGAACTGCATTGGCAGTAACTTCTGAAACCATCATTGGTGGTAAAATGCTCAGAACTAGATATGTCACAACCTCATTGTTATGACCTGGATCCACTCATAGTCTGATACCCATTACAACAAACCTGTAACCCAACCTGTACCCAGAGTCACTTGTCATTTTCATTAGTAGCAAGAGTCTAAATAAAAACACTGCTGAATTTTGGTTGCATCGATGGCAATAGCCAGAGTCTGAACAAGAGCTGGATTCTCAAAATTGAAAAATTTTCCGACCTGGACCCAGATTGAAAATTTTGAAACAGGAGTGGATTCAGAGTCTGGAAATGTGACTCAACCTTAACCTAACTCTAAATCCTAATCCTAAAAGCCTAACCCTGAAACCCTAACACAGCCCTAAAACCCTAACCTGTAAAAGGTCAATTTCTTGATGAACACCAAACCAGAAAACGGCGTTAAAAATCATCTGTGCTACTTGTCACTATGCACTGACAAGGAATATATGCATTAAAACCGTCTGTGGAAACAATTTATGAAGAAACGCACAACCACAAACCCACCTTATAGGCCTATCTATAAGGTGCCATCACCTACCATGCACAGAGCCACAACATGACGGCGGTATAAAGTTATGCAGAATCAAAATCTTTGTGGATTCCATTGTGGTTGTTAGGGTTAGCGTTAGGTCTAAGGTTGGTGTTATGGTTAGGGTCAGGTTATGGTTAGTGTTAGGTCAGCGTTGGGGTTAAGTTAGTGTTGGGATTAGGTTAGGGTTTGTGTTCGGTTAGGGTTAGGCTAAACCACAACTTAACCCTAAACCCAACCCGAACCTAACACTAACACAAAACCTAAGATCCACAACCGAAACTGCAAAAATTGCACGTATGTCTATGAATTGTGAATTTTTACCAGCTGCCTGCGAACAACTGCTTACCAGTCGTAATGACTCAACAGTTCAAGAGAGCGCAACTGCCACCATGTTGTGGCTCTGCATGTTAGGTGAAGGTGCCTTTAGGTGGGTTTTTGACTACACGTATCTTTGACAGCCTAAGTGCATGGTAACGATTAGGGTAGCCTAGATGTTTTTTTTAACGCTATCAATGGCTCCAGTTCAATTTGTAGCTGAACACCAAATTGGAAAAATGTTGTTATAAAAACATCCAGGCTACTCGTTACCATGCACTGACAAGCAACATATGCACGCAACCCATCGGAAGTGAGTATTTACGAAGTTACGCACAACAAAAATTTCACCTTTCATAAAGTATACTAATACCCTACTTTAACCACTTCACCTGCCATGGCGGTGGCAACGCTGCATGAGACGTGCTGAATCATTGCATTGGCGGATGCAAGGTTTTACCTGAGGATTAAGGGTTATGGTTTTAGGTTAGGGTTTTAGGGGTTTCAAGTTTAGGATTTGAAATCGTCACCTCCTATAGGTTTTGTGCTTATGTTCCTTGTCAGTGCATGGTAACAAGTAGCCTATATGTTTTTCATAACAACATTTTCTATTTTGGCGTTCAGCTAAAAATTAAACCTTGACAAGTAAAAGTCAGGTATTTCAAAATTCGCTTTTGTAACACTTGCACCAGTTGGGCTGCAGTTTCAATAAGCTTGTTCCCAATCAATTAGGTTTATACAGTACTGTAAATGTGAATTAATCTATATTGTAGCCTAGTCCTAATGATTCAATTTCAGAGAACCTAGCTTCCCAAAACCTCTGCGCACATTTTAAACGAACACATACCAATCCACGCAACTACAGAGCGTACAGTCCACAGATAACACAACAAACAGGGTTGCCAGACTTAGTTTTCCAAAAAAGCAAAATCTTCTGTAACAAATGGCCAAAAACAGCCAATAAATTTGCAAGAAACAGCCTAACACTCAAGTAAAAATGGCCAAAAAAGCCAAACCCTTTACTTGACAAAGCTAATATATCAAACAATTTGCCCATCACAACTCAATTTCACATATACATCTTTAGGACTCACTATGTCTCCACTTAAAGTAAATAAATCAAAACTTATCTCAGAATTAGTTACTTGTGACAAAAAAATGTCAAAGTTTTTTACATAATCAAACACACCTACAGTAAATAAAAGTTCCCAAAAAACAAACAAGTTACTTTAGCATCATCACTCAAATTTTGAACACTTCAAAAGCAGAACTTGCATTCGTTTACTGTAACAAGTGAAAATGCATTCAAATACAAGTTACTTTTCATTTTCCACCAACCCCGACTGCAATGACAGACACATTTCTCAACTATTTTTTGCTGGGACATTTTGGTCACTGAAACATTTCAGTTATTTGTCTCAAAATTTTGAAAGCAAGGTGCTTACATATTATAATGGCTGTTGGGGGGCCTTTCAAAGTAGAGTACTTACACATTACAGTTTCTTTTAGGGGTCCCTTCAATGAAGTTTAAATGCAGAGTACTTACACATTTCAGTGGCTGTTGGGGGCCCCTTTGAAAGCAGAGTACCTTCAAATTGCAGTTGCTGTTGGGGGCCCCTTTCAAAGCAAAGTACCTGCACAGTACAGTTTCTGTAGGGGCCCCTTTGAAAGCAGAGTACTTACTTATGATCTGCTTTGTAGTACATTATATGTGTGAATAATAAGTTTTTCATCAAAACTAAGGAAAATTTACGCGCGTAA
>Ga0210059_1010648_pt1 | contig 14163 bp, 8 predicted proteins | sample Ectturendosymbi2_FD_188042 | JGI IMG/M metagenome (GOLD analysis project Ga0210059, IMG submission 188042) | Ecteinascidia turbinata endosymbiont from Florida, USA - Sample 2 (SPAdes) (version 2) | ecosystem: Host-associated > Tunicates > Ascidians > Unclassified | place: Key West, Florida... | reverse complement strand
TGAAGCATGCTATCAATTACCCAAACGGCTGCAAGGACATTTCAATCAGTGGTGTGCTCAGATCCGCAAGTATCTGGAATTGACTTGGCAAAAGAAATGTAGATCTTTACGAAATGAATTTCTTTCATGGTTCCCATTATCCTGTCACATCAACGGAAATTGTTGGTGTGTAACATGACGTACATAGAATAGAACCCCGATCATCTCTGTCAGGCATATTGGGATGGTGCGGTAACAGGTGTTGATGAAATGCCAGTTGTTATGAGCACAAATATATATTTTAAAAAATTTATTCGATTCTTTCAGCAAAGCATAAGGTATCGACCTTGTTTTTCAGAACGAATGTTGACATCTTGTTTTATAGTAAAAACCCCGAACTCTTTTTTCAAAGTAAAAGAGATGTAGAGGATGGAAAACAAAGTAATGTGTGTTTATTCCACGGTACAAAGGATAAAAAATTATACATCATGAAAAAGATATTTCCCTGTTCTTCCTCTGATTTTGGCCAATGCTTTTATTTTCTTGCGAAGTGTCGTGTTTGACTATGTTTTCAAATCTCTGGAAAAAAAACAATTGTGTCTTGTTGAAAAGTCGTGTTTAATTATGTTTTCAATTTTCCAAAAAAATCAATTGCTTCTGTCACGTCGAAGGAAATTATTGGCGCGTAACACGACGTAGAAAAGACGTCCTATCATCCTGTCAGGCATGTGGCGTGGTATCACAAGGTTTTGATTTTAAAATCCTTCTTATGAATACAAGTATAAATTCGCTGAAATTTATGTGAATCCTTTAACAAAGCATAATGATTTGTGTTTTCATAAAGAATACCAACATCATATTTGTCCAGTAGTCAAAATTAACCTGTAACATTTCATTTGAAGTAAAAGATAAACTAAAGTATAGCATAGTAAAAACAAAACAATAAGTTTAATACACGGCAAAAATGAGAAAACAAATTATTTACTATAAACAAGTCTTCATGGTAAACAAAGATTGCCACCTCACGCAATGGCTGCTATTGTTGTGAGTTTGGGCAATTCTTTCATTTTCTTGCAAAATGTCGTGTTTGGTTTTCAGTCCTTTGAAAAAATATCATTTGCATTATTTTGAAGTTTCTTCAGAATGTTAACATGTTAAGTCAATACCATTTTCAATTTTACTGTTTGGTAGTAACAATATACTAAAACTTTATCATGAGACCAATCAGCGCAAACTAAGCAGTAGGACGCGAGTACGCCAGTGTTCAGTTAACACTTTGCTTTTTGTTGTGTTGTTTCTTCAGAAGATACAAAAAGTGATACATAAAATTTCCATTAAGAAGTCACTTTTTGTCACTTTTGGCAAATGCCAGGGTAAAGCATCTTTTCAAAAATATTTCAGGCACGTTTACACTGTTCAAATAAAAGACCTCAATCCCTTACCAAGTTTGCCCTAAAGCGTCATCTTCCGACTGTCATTCTTCTGCAACGATGATATCGCGAACAAACATGAAATGAACACACAAAATTTTCATTGTGCATACAGTACATATGTGAGATGAGTATTAAATAATTTTATTCGCTTTGCAAGGAAAAAGTGAAAATAAATGTAATTTTAACAAAGAGTAAACCATGCTTATCATGCTTTAGAGAAAAGGCACAACCGTATTGTTCATGTAGGGAAAGAAATTAATGTAGTAGTCAAAAACAATTAACACAGAACCAGAACAGTCGACAGAAAGTCTTCAATTTACGTTTGTGCAGGGGGACTTGGCATTTTAAAATTTGACAAAAACTCCACTATTTATAGTGTGTCATATTTCAATTTGGGGGTTCTTGGAACTTTGTTTGGAGGTGCTAAGCCTACCAAAGCCCCCCCTCCACCATTACGACGGGACTGGAATGGACTACTTGCAGATTAAATTGATTAGCACAGCCTGCATACCGAATAATTTGCATCACGTGCGCATTGATAAATTCGAGTGGTCTTAACAGTACCTCAACTCTTGTAAAATTTTTACGGCCAATGCCCCATCATGGACCAACTAACCTAGCTCAGCTTACCTGTCCATGAGAGACTTGGACGAAAACATGCTACCATAGCGCTTTGGGGTTAATTAGTAACGCTACTATCACATTAATAAAATAAACCGTGGGCTCTCAAGGCTAAGTCCTATTAAAGACTACAACACTAAGGGCCGTAGTCAATGTCACTGACCCTAGGTGCCAGTAACAGGACCACACACCCCAATTAAACATAACACAATTTATTAACAGTATGACAAACATCAGACTCCAATCATCCAACAATAATTACAATCATGAAAGGTGAACAAAGTTCCCTATTACAATGTCCCCCCTTATTTCCTAGAAATATTCTAAGTATGAAATTATGAAAAATTTGGACAGGACTCTGTTTCCTTTTGTGATTTAAAATTCCCTATTTTTTATTAAAGTATAAATCTCCTAAAAATTTGACAAGAGCTTCGCCGTAAATTCATATTTAAGTTTATAAGATTTTCAAAGTCCAAAAGTTACTTAAAATTTTGACAGAACTTCATTATATTTAATATTCCACCTAAATATGACAAAGTATTAAATCAATTTGTACTTACAGTTTTGCAGGCAAAAGCTTTCTCATTGTTCAGCATACAATTCTAACTAACAGCACAACCTTCCATTACCACAGTCAAAATCAGAATCAGAATGACTGACCCATGTTCCTAGCTCCTAATTTATAGTCTGAATTCTCTTGGTTTATTTAACCAGGTACAATTTTGTACCTCTTGTTTATTTAACCAGGTACAATTTTGTACCTCTTGTTTATTTAACCAGGTACAATTTTGTACCTCTTGTTTATTTAACCAGGTACAATTTTGTACCTTTACTTTGTTTAACCAGGTACAATTTTGTACCTTTACTTTGTTTAACCAGGTACAATTTTGTACCTTTGATTTCTCCTTACCCTAATTTGGTCAATCATGCCCTTCCCTGTTCACCCTTCAGTACACAGATGCGCATGATTAAATACAGGATTAGTAATGACTTTTCTTCACTTTTTAACAATCTATATGACATGTAAATGATATCAGAGTTTTGTCAAACATTGTTAAACATTTCTTTGCTTCATCTTCTATACATTTTAATCCCAAACTTGAGAAAGCTTTCCTTATATTCATCGCACGTTTCTGACACTTTTCCATCCGTTGTATCACCTCCATGACCACTGTATTTCAAATTCCATTTCATTGCTGAGTTTTCAGCAAACGTTAGTGAATTGCTTTTGTATTGTTTCCTGTTTCCCGTCACCATTCTTGATATCGTCGATGACGTATTGTCTTCCTTGTATCCCAGTTTCATCTGTTTTATTCTGGTTTTCTTTTACAACATCCCGTTTGGCATGCTTAGTTTCTGGCATTGCGTTGTACAGAAGTCTTTTCTGCTTTGTTTGCATTGTTCAGAAGTTCTTTCTGCTTCATGTGCTTATCTTTCTTTTGCACATTGCTTTCTGCTTAATGGTGCAAGATTTACTTAATACTTGACATATAATTTTGTTCTAGTATTTTCATTTAATAATTTTGCATGGTATTTTTAATCTTTCAGATGTCATACTTGTTGTCCTAACAAAACACATACATTCATTTCACATATAAATAACAATGTCAATTATCTTTCAGTTTCTTCAGAACTGTCAGAGGAGTACTTTTTTCCTCTCAACACATAGTCATTGTCTTTCATAGGAAGAGTGTTCAGAACGTGTTCAGGTTAAACTTAACCTTAACAAAATCAAAAATTCAGTCTTCCAAATATCGACAATCTTTCCTGTGTTTTTCGTTTCAAAAATACATAGGAAACTTGAGAAATAAAAAGTATTAACACACTGGTTTCCTAACTTGGGTCTAAGTTACCGACATGCCAGATTTTTTGAAATGTTCAAACATGATTTCAAATGTTAAATAAACTTTTTGATATTATTAAGCTCAGCAGTTAAGGCAATCATCACTGACTGGGTGCATAAAAAGTGAGACAATATTTAGCAAAGAACGCTTTGGTGTAAAACTTACTGAGGTAAAATTATGTAATGGCGCAAACTTAGCAAAAACAGAAAATATGTTTGGGAGAAATATAAAAAGCTTGAAGTTCTCCATTTGTTCTCACTGATAAGCTATTCAAAATCTTTTTCCATTGACTGCCACTAAGAAAAATATGCCCTTACTTGATTCAGTAATTATTGTTTTACATTTCAAAACAACCAAAATTTCAGGTTCAGATTTTATTAAAGTCAATCCCGTTTTTGCTGACGATCGAAATGATACCGATCGCTTTTCTTAGTGTAGGTTTTCAATAAGGTATTTGTCCGCGGTTGTGTTTATCTTTTCAGCCTGGATGCGAACTGGCAAACCTTTCCCAACTCCAACGTTGTATTTCAAAAACAGAGATATCGCGCTGCAGAACATCGCTTTAATGGAAACGAGGACGTCCTATTAGTATTGTGGCGTTCGCTACCTCCCCAAACAAGATTTCTTGGAGAAGACGCATAACTGATCTTCCTGTTTTTTTACACGTTTCAATTGTGAGAAAGACCTCTCTGTTGTGCAATTGGTAACCATTGATGTTAAAAATATTCTAAAGGCAGTTTCAACATTTGGAAAAGCGTTTCTGGTTGGTCGTCTGCAATTGTTTTTGAAGTTCCTTGTGAGTGGAAGATGTTTTCTTGGTTGTTTTAGACCAGGGGTGTGCAATATTTTTTGTCGGTTGGCCATATAACCAACTTCAGACATCTAGCTGGGCCACACGAAAAATTTTGTTTTTTAACATAAACTGACGGATTAGGATTTTCATTCATGATGGGGAAAAATCAGAGTGTTGGCAAGGGCCACACAAAATGGCTTGGCGGGCCGGGTTGTGGCCCGCGGGCCATCTGTTGCACACCCCTGTTTTAGACTTATGGAAAATATATGAATCGATCTGCTGAAGCTCTATGGACAAAGTGTTGTCGAAGACATCTGGATAAGCATCGACGAGTGTCTGACAAGTGCTTAATGAATACCGTTAACTTACTGATAATTAGAAATTAGCACCCTGTTGGGTGCCAATAGGAACAGCTGTCAGACAAGAGCATCTGTCCGCGATTTCCTTGTACACCTTTCGCCTCCACCTCGTTTCCGTGTCTAATTTATCAACATTTACATAAAAAATGAATATACGGAATTCGTCTCTGGCACTGATAATGACTTCTGATAGGTTTCCAACGTTGGTTATTTTTTTCTTATTCACTTACTTGCTTTGATCCCTTTCTATTCGACATTGGGAAGCATATCCTTTGCAAATGATTCAAATCTCTCAAACTGATCTGTTGATGTGTGCAGTTGGTCTGCCAATATAGAATACAAATCTGCACATGCTTGCAAGATCACGTTTTCACTTTGCGGAAACTGACTTGCTCGATAAAATTTTTCTAAAGTTTCTATCCAAAAAATTAGCATTAACAAAATTTCTGGTTCATACATCTTGTTTACAACATTCTTTGCCTCTTTGCCAGTGTCACCTTTTTTCAATTGGTCATCTGACAATCGATTCAAAGTGTCCAGATTTTTGTGAAAAGAGCTTGCAATTGCTGTAATAGTCACGACATTTGCTTCCTATTTACTCGTTATTTCATCCCTATTTTGTACAATCAATCCTCAATTGGGAACGTGATTGAAATGCAACCTTTCGTAAAACTTCAAAATGAGGCTGTAACAGTAGTAACGCCAAAAACCATACCTCCTAGGAGGAAATGTTTCAACATTAAAATATCTTATACCTCCCCAAATTTATATATTATCACTAGTTAGTATATTTGTACATGAAATTGCTCACTTCCAGATTGTAATTTTTATACAAAGATCTTATATTAAAATGTAGCAAGGAGAGATCATTTGACATCAACTTATAAACATGGCTCACAAAGTCAATATGTGTTGCATGCTGCGAGAAACGTAGTGATAGATCGCTGTCAGAGTGGTTGTTGCTACTTGTTAAGCATTCACAGTCTGGAAACAATTGCACATTGCAATGTTTGCAGTCATTCATTTAGATTGATGTGGGAAGCACATTTTTTGCATTGCAGCGCCAGTATCCATGCCATGTAATTCATAGCAGAAAAACATTTCAACATAACAATGAATACACTTACATGTTCAATTTGCTTCAGGCAGTTTGCTCTTCAAATGTAAATAGTCGCTTGCATTGAATGTTTGATTTCATAATTCATGGAAGGTAATATCTTTGAGGTAATATATTTGAGGTAGAGTTAGATGTTAAGTATTTGGCCACAGTCCATCTGTTTATAATCAATATCAATTCCGTGTTTGAAGAGATCATCAGGTGAAGTGATGGTGACCCACTTTTTAGATGTTTTGAGCTTGACTTTTTATATTGCCATTTCGAGTGAAGCAAGAGCTAAATGCGTCATAACAGGATTTTTTGCATGTACTTCAGTAGCTTGTACCGTAGAGGTAGGAGATACTCACAAACGAAGACGTGCTGTCTACCACTGATAGTTTGGAGGTCCTTTGTGTTGGTAAGAAACTTGTTTCTTTTTTTGCATGACACAAATCTTGCAATGATTGGGCGTGGATTCTCCTTGTTTCTTCTTTTTTGTTCTTACCGATGTGTACTCTGTGTATGTCACAATCTTCGAGATCGATTTCAAGCTCATCTGCTATTTTGAACAAGACCTTTTCCCCATCATCGTCGTCTTCTTTATCTTCTTCCACTCCATAAGTAAGAATATTTTCTCTTCTTATGTATTGTTCTTGTCTGTCAAGTTGAAAATTAATCAGATTTGTTTTCTGAACCATCTCATTGCGTAGCTGTGCTTTTTCTTCTTCAAGCTGATTCAACTTATTTTCGTGTTCCACCATCTTTTCTTGTATTCCATTTAGTTTGTTTTCATGGTTTTGTGTGATTTTAGTTAGCTTGTCCAGATTTTCATTCTGGATATTAGTAATTTGTTCACTTCTGCATTCATGCTTCTGATGGCTTGGACGAGTTGAGTGAAGATTTCTTCTTTTGAAATTGATTTTGTCCATGCAGCCTCGTTCATTACGATTGATTTCTTCATGAGGTCGATTATCCAATGTTAATAGGCTAGCAAAATCAGGAGTAAGTTGCAAATTATTTAATACAGTATTACTTAAGTAATTACCTACACTATACCCCGTCTTATTCAAATAGAATGTTGTCACACTGTCCAGCAAAACTTACTTTGCACAGGACATAAAAGCAAGCACGTTCTCAAGGGTATCAACAACAGGCAAAACCAATTAGCTTACCAGAATTACGTGGACGTTTTGAAAACTTGAAAACGGGGAAAAGTCGTTCTAGCACCAACGCCTCTTTCAGAAGTGCCAACAACGAAGTGCGTATACACTGGCATCACAGCCGTTTGGGCTGATTTATTTTTCTTCCAAACGCGTTGCTCTTGATGGTGTTTCAATTGCTCCTTTGCATGTCATTCGCAATAGAGAAAGGTTGACTGTACTGTAGTGTTTTGCAATATAAGACTATTTTCGTTTGATGGTGGACAAGAAACGTTTATCATGATTTTTGTTAGATTTGTTTCCTAGGAACAAACTTTCTAAAGTGTACAAATTTTCTGGGAAAAAAATCAATATATATGTATAAAAATTTTCCTATAAAATTATAAGAAAAAGTAAATTGTAAACACATATACATAATTCTTAAATGATGTTAAATATCTGCGTCGCACGGACATTATGCAACACTGAGCAGGCTATCAGCGATATTGCTGCAACACCTAGGTCTGGTACAACACCTGGTTCTCGTGCAACGCCAAAGAATTTGGGTCGCCATGTTGCACAAGAGCTGACAAACCGGCTTCTCTGCGTTACATAAAGCAGGGAAGCTTGTTGTCAAAGTGACAAAACACTACAGTGGAAAGCTTTACGCCAATGTCCGTCGCATCGACGAACACGCTGATGAAATTACGACCTCAAGCCTCAACGCCCCTCCTTTTATGTCTTGTTACCAAAGTTTGAAAGAGTGCGAGACAATGTAAAGCCACCCAAAAGACCTGATGAAACAGGCAATAAAAGACGATGCGAAATTCGCAGTAGTTTTTACTCTGGCAATTTCATATCACCGGCAGCGGTCGGTTGCGAAAGGGTCGATTGAAATGCTAAAAAGGTGGACAGAGATTGGAACCCGAAAAGCTGACAAGAGCTGCTAAAATTTTAATGCAAGAGCAGTTACATATCTTCTTTATGCCAAAGCCAGCTAAAATCACCCACGTTTGCGTTTTGTTTTGTGTAACGTGCGATGACCAAGAGCTATGTTCACGAATAACCCTGTTTGTGCCGTGCACCAATAATTTTAAACCAAGGGATGAAGCTGAATTTTCAAGTCGAGTGCGTTTTTGCCCTGAGCGCTATTTGATCTACATTGTCTACAAACAGTCTGATTACAAGCTTATCAACAGAAAGCAACAGCTGCCAAGCAAAGATGATCACGCCCAGTTTGAGAACGTCTTGAAAACACTACGCTCCTTAAAATCTGTGGAAGTGTCTTGTGCCAAGCATTTGCGTACTGACTCATTGACAAATGAAGGAAGTATATTGCAATGTGTCGTGTGATTTGCTGCGTCGACAACCTCAACGGAAATACGCGTTTGTAAACTGTGCAACAGCACGCGCAACCAAATCTCGAGAGAAACGTAACACAAAGGCATGCACAACCGAAACTAAACAGATCACTGGCCACAGATCTTGGGTAATTGACCAAGGAAAACACTCCTCTTCCTTCATCTCAAGTTACCCCTCAGATTCGTGAACGATTTTACTTCCACTCGCTGCAAAGCCTGTTTCTCTGTGAGCTTTTGCAAAACGTTAACATGGCTTACAGTGCCGCTGGGTTGTGTTGTACTTTTCGACAGAAAACTCCAGCGTCTTTTAACTTAGCTATGAACTTATCGTCACCCACCAGGCAAAACGTGTCTTTGGCACGAATGAGACGAAGCTTTACATCAACATCTTTAAATAAGGTGGCGTTGCAGAAAACAAATGTGCAGATACAGTTTGCCTATCAAAACGGCTTGGAAACTGTTGGCAAGGAAGATTTTGCATCTTGTGCAGCCTGCATTAGCTGCACCAAGCATGACACATTGATCGCACATATCTTTTGAACCACAAATCAACCGACAGCTGAGAGGTTTTTGCAGCCGGACCGTAACTCAGCTAAGTTTCAATCTACACTGTGTATGATAGCCATTGTTGAAATGAGAGACCAGCGTGTTTTTTATATTCTTGTGAATTTGTAGAAACCAGTTTCCAGATGTATTTTCAGACTCACTTCAGTTGGTGGACCCACAGCAACTTCCACATGATAGGACCGTCGGCTATGTTGTTCCACATGTTGAGATGCATAATTTCGAAAATTGCAACCTCCATGAACTGACGTGAACAACTTCACGAGGCAGCTTCGTCATGTGGTATGACAAGGTGTTTTCGGGAAATTTCATCATGGAGCTATTTGTAGGTCAGGTACAACATGATCTTTTTATGCTTTGACAACAGGGCTAAGCATCAAGTAACCGACACTCCGACAGAGCTGCACCGCAGACTGATCCACAGACTTTGCGGTTCTGTGCCAAATGACACGTTGTGCACGGTGGTGCTGATGGTGGTATACACCACCAGCACTTGACAGAAAAGAAAACAATTATGCTTTTTGGCACTTTTTTCCCACACTAAGTCCAAACAGGCACAAATAATGATATCTTTCGCGTTCAGCAACGAATCAAACTTTGCTGGAAAAATGCGCCAACGCACAAGAACCTGTCGCTTGATGGCTCTGCGGCGTCTGTTAAAAAAACTTCGACGTATCCTGCGTTTTTCGGCGCTACAGGATCTGGACTTCCCTTTATGCAGCGGTGACATTTTGCAGGAGCGAAAAAATCAGGGCAATGTGTTGATGTACAGTATTTGCTGGCTTCTTTGAATATAAAGTACAGCCAAAGACAAGACAAAAGCGTTCAGATTCTTCGCTCGGTGACAGCGGTTTTTGCTTCTTGATTCTGTTGCGTTTGTTAAGGTGCATCTGCTTTTCTTCTACCAACGATGTGAAGCTTGTTGGTACGCTCGAGACCACGATTACTGCAGAGAAACAAAGGCATCCCCCATTTCTGTTTAGAATTTTCCTAAACGCATTGAGAACGCTCGTGCTTTGCTCTTCAGCGCCTCGGCCAAGCAACTTTGAAAACACGTCAGTGAAAATCAAAAATGAACGTGTGACCTTATCACAGTATACTTCCTCAAGTTGAACTTGTCAATCAAGTCAACTTGCCACTGATCATCAATCTTGCTCACAATAACGCGACGACGTGGAAAGTTGCACTGAACAGGACGATGCAAAGTGTACGTTTCTTTACTGGATATCCGCTCCTTAACGGGTTTGTCAGAAGCCCTTGACAAGCTTTAAACACCGCCGAAATTTCTTCCTGGGCATTTCGGATCGTATGATCACTTTAAAGTCTTCCATTTTAGATTCTGCTTCCGGGAGGGTGATGACGGATTCGAACTTGATGTCCGAAAGTGTTGAAGCGTTTCTGAAACTCTGCCCATCCAGATGAACGGCTTTTTCTGTGCTACGTACCGTTGCCGCAACCAGGCCACTGATGTTGTTTCAGGAAACGCTCGCTCGTCATAAACAACTCACCAGATTCGTTCCAGCGCAAGGTCCAAGAAGCGTTGTCCTAGGTCAGTGATAGCGAACCTATAGGTTCGCACGCGTACCAGAGATGGCACGCACAGCCCTCTCTGTGGGCACGCGCATCGTCGCTCCAATGCAGTGTTCGTTCCCAGATAGGTAGAGGTACGCGGGACCAGGTTGCTCCCAAGACCGGGACAGCCACCTGAAAAGACACTGTTTCGTGCAGTTGCTTGTAACATCAAGTCATTCAGTTCCGCTGCAATATTACATCTAGAAGCTCCTTGTGCCAAAGAAAGCAGAAAAAAATGTGACAATGAGTCCTCACAAAAATAGAAAAATTATATCATGCCTCGTGCTCTTAACTATAGACAGTTTCAAAAACTTCTTGAGAGGGCTCAGTTACAGTATAAACGTACAGGAATATACAATAATGTCCGGTGTCTGAGCAGAGGACGAGTCCTGGAGATATTTTTTGCCTGTCTAAATGAGATTGTTTTTTTATGAATGAAAAAGGTAGAAATATCCACAGCTCGTTGATATAGCCTGGCTTGCCAACCTCTCATGTTTTTTAAATATTTTACACTACACTTCAATGCACTAAACCAGGGTCTCCAAACTACAACCCACGAGCCAAATCCCGCTCGAACGCCGTTTCATCCCACCTGAAAAAATATTTTGTCACTGATGAACAAATGTACTATATTTACGAAAAACTTGTTGATTTGGTGAAATGCAATATATCCCAAAACAGTCACATTACGTAAGATGTCCTGCCCTCGAACTGTTGCGTAATATCTTGTGTGGCCCCCAGATAAAAAATTTGGAGACCCCTGCACTAAACAAACTACTACAAGGTGTTTCCTTGGGAAGACAGCAGAAAGGATGCTTTGTGATATCAAAACTGAGAGAAAATTTACAGTAGGTTTTGGAAAGATACCTTGGAATTGGGTAGTTGAAATATTTTCCAAATCTAAAAATGCGTTTAAAAAATTCTGCAACATGTGCAGGTAATCTTACAAGCCATCAAGAAATCTAGAAAGAATTTTCTAACTTTGTAGCAGCTGCAAATGTGAATTTAGCAAATTATTTTTACACTTTCGTAAAATGGAGACAAACCTACCTTTGTTGCTTTTCCAGATCAAGCCAAATTTGAAGAGCTTGATTTTTCCTGCTTACACCGATTAGATTTAGAAAATTTAGAAATGGAGCTATTGGAATTTTAAGGTAACTGGATCTGGATAATAAATTCTACGACATGCGTGAAACACTTTCGAAGATAGAAGGAATGTGTGGTGTTGATATAACGTTGCCACATATAATGTTGAATTTGTAGCAGCAAGTGTCGAGTGAACCTAGTCAAATGGGGAAACTCTACTGCTCTGTTATGCTGCGGATCGTAGGTTCGACTCTCTCTTCAAGTGCTTGAGGGCGACGCAGCAACAAATGACAGCACACTAGTTCTGAAATTGAAATTCTTGAAGTTTGGAATTCTCTGCCAAATGATTTTAAGTCAATGAAAGCACTTGGAATTGCTTTCCTTACTTTGTTTGGATCATCTTATACGTGTGCACAGCTGTGAATAATATCATATCTGACACCAAAAACAGACCATGGCCTGAGTGCTGCATACATTTCTCTCAAGCTTACAAAATACTGTACGAGTCAAGGTTAGATTAATTGTCAGCAAAAATTACATTAATTGTTCAAAAGCATGCCAAATGGAAACTCTTACCTTTCGATAAAAAACTGTTTGTATCTTGGAAGCTCTGGTACTGTGCGTATTTTTGAAACAAAAGATGTCAATGCATAAGTTGTTTTTTTTCTAACCCAAAACATAGTTGGCCCATTCAGATTAAATTGCCGTGTTGGCACTTTGGAATACATAAGTGAGTTAAGGGTTGCCTTTTAGGCACTCGATCTATAAAAGGTTCGCCATCACTGTCCTAGGTTCCCTTTTTGTGTTGATTCATAACACTGCGCAGTATCTCGCTCTCTGGAAAGTTTTTCTTTTCACGCACAAGCACTTGATCACGGTTTTCTGATAACTTTTCTGTGTAAACGATGTAATGCTGCAAAATTTGATGGCACAGCTTCACCTTGTGTTTAGGTGTGAGGCCGTTGCGAGTGAGATATTTGTTCATTTGGGTGTCCAAGTCATAAAAGATCTTTTCAAGCGGTTGTTGTTGACTGTTGTTTTCTTTCATGTTTGACAAAATGTAAGCGCCCTGCAGAGCAGCGCTTACATCGAGGGCGCAAGGAGAAGCGCATACCCGGCCAAAACATAACATCCTCGATAGTGAAATCACTATCGGAAGCTTCCTTTGGCCTACTAATGGGTTGAGACGAAGTAAAATTAAAAAAACACGCCAACCAGAGTCATTTTTACTGTCGAAATCATCTTTTTCAAAAACCCGGTAAGTAAGCTAGCGATTACCAGGTTTATTGCCGAAAGCAGCGGAGCTAAGAAACCACTTTTGTGAATGATTGTCCGCTTGGTTTGAAACTGAATTTTTCTTTGAAAGATCTTGCAAATCTGTTTTGCGTCGCTTCCGTTTCAACTTTTGCTTCGACAGGACAGGCACGTTACTTTTGAGTACGTTAAGCGTGTAATCGCAACTACATTTGTTGAGGTCGTCACCCGAATTTTTAAGGCTATGTTCAGCCATTTTTCGATTTAACCAGGAAAGACAATTTAGTGTCGAAACATGACGATGCAATCGCGGCGTCATTCCTCTCAAGTGGGCACGTATAAATAGGCACGTCATTTCCTCTCAAGTAGGCACTGTTAAATAGGCACGTCACTCCTCTCAAGTAGGCACTGTTGTCACTTCTGGAAAAAATTTTGTACGAAGAAAAAGCTTCATCTGGTGTGCAGTGAAATCCAACAGCAAATAACCGAAAGGATATAAAGTTGCCTCGGTAAAAGCTTCTTGAACAGCTTTGCCCTTTTGCTGGAAGCTAGTTATGCAACTGAACGATTTGTGAAGCGTTGCGAAGGTTTAGACCCATTGTTCTCAAACTGTACGTCGCGACGCCCTGGTGCGTCGTTTAATTTTCCAAGGGCGTCGCACAAAAGTACATTCAGTTCAGTTTTATTCATTGAGCTAATAACAGTAAAATTCAGTGCAGTTGTGTAACTTTACCAAACAACACTTATTTTTCAAGTGCGATTATGCTGACAGTAAACAGCCCATTTGCCATATCATCATTGCGTAACTGTCGTTATTGTTAACTAATAAACGCATTGGACAAATATAAATTTACTTTGCATCAGACAAATGAAGGCTACAGTGCAGAGTTGCCAATTTGTTTTTTTTTAACCCAGGTTTTGAAATTCTGGATTTTTTTAATGCACTTAAGGCTTGACTCTGACAAAGCATTGTCTGAGCTGCATATTCATTGCAATCACACATCTGTTATGAAGAGAGTTCATGACCATGCAGGGTGCAAAGAATATTGCAATGATTTTACT
>Ga0210059_1010646_pt1 | contig 14164 bp, 10 predicted proteins | sample Ectturendosymbi2_FD_188042 | JGI IMG/M metagenome (GOLD analysis project Ga0210059, IMG submission 188042) | Ecteinascidia turbinata endosymbiont from Florida, USA - Sample 2 (SPAdes) (version 2) | ecosystem: Host-associated > Tunicates > Ascidians > Unclassified | place: Key West, Florida... | reverse complement strand
TTAACAATAGTAGCAAATGTTGCAATTGCTACTGGCCTCGTGCTTTTGTGGGCAATTTGTACGGACCCAGTGCTTTTGGGGGCAATTAAAATTTTTTCTTTATTATATACAAGGGTATATAGTAGAGTTTAGATGTCCAAGGCAAACTCTCAGAAAGGGGCCCTATATTTTACACATGACGCAGGAACTTTATTCGCTGAAAGCAAGTTTGCATATAATTTGTGACAAAAATATGACTTACTTTAGAGTTTATTAAATGTGACTCTAGAGCAGTGCTCTTCAACCTTTTTGTCATCGTTGAACCCCTGATATACCTTCGCGTTTGTCATGGAACCCTCATTAACAAAAATTTAAAAAACACGGATTACTTTTAAGAAAATCAAATATTTCGTTATTAGACACTTTAACAAATAAACAGTTATTGAAGAAGTTAAAAAGCAAGAAATTTAATGTGTTGTCCCACTTTGTAACCTTGGCAATTGAACTACATTTGGTCCGCTTCGGCTTTGGTGCTTCTTTTACATTTGAACTACATTGCTGCTAACCGTCCATACCTTCGCTGTTATTATTATTTCGCTTCACATAAGAAAATATACTATTTTGCTTCATCTGGCTTGACTAAATAGTAAAAAGTTGGGATTCACACTGTTTTTACTTTATTCCCACAAAGGCTGAACAGCTAACAGCAGCTCTAGTCCATTGTCTACTCTCTACTACCCCGATGTACAGTATTGTGAACTGTACGATTACATAATGACTCATCAACATACTGAAGCAAAGAAGCATTTCCCCTAAAAACGAGGAACCATCATGGAACCGTTAAAACTCACGGAACCCTACAACAGGTTTTACGGAACCCTGCTGAAGAGCACTGCTCTAGAGTGAATAACACGCTTTTAATTTTAACCAAACTATACAAAAACTAAGTGCGAAACTCCCGAAAGGGGGCCTTCACAGCACCTCTAAGCAAGGGGGCCCAAGACGACCACCTCGTTTGCCTCCCATGATATCCTTTCCTGAATACTATATATGTACAGAATTTTAAAAAATCTCATTGGCAACCCTGGGTTTGGCATCTATTCAGTAGCGTTTGGTAGTGCACTTGGAGTCTTCTTTTACAAATGAGGTAAATGATTTGCGCACTTATATATCTCTCACAGTAACCAACTGCAGTGGAGAACGGCCATTTTGTAAATTTAAGATGGTAGAATGAACAAAAAAGCACCATTAGAGAAAACAAGCTGAACAGCCTGATTCTAAAGAGTATAGAGCATGAAATTATATGTGAAATAGACACTACCAATATTATAAACGAATTCGCTATGGCAAAATGTAGAAAATGCACTCAAGCAGCATGGGTGTCGGAAGGATTTTTTCTAGGGAGGGCCAAAACTGAAATTTCATTTTTCCTTCTCGAAACTAAGAAAACGACCTTTTCTGCTAAAAATGTAATAGAAAAATGTAAAATTTCAAAATCCAGGGGGTTTACTCTACCTTCCGACGCCTATGTTAAGCAGTAGGTTTGCTGCTTTTGACAACCGTATTCGACACATACTGAAACTACACTGTTTAGCAATGATCAAATGTGTTGATGAGTCTGGAAGCATCAATTACTGACTCTGTACTGTACTTGTGAGCTGTACAATAATGTATTCCTTCTTGGCAAAAAAAGATACGCATTATACATTTTTGGTAAAAAAAGGTATGCAGCTCATAATATAGACCAGTTGCTATTAGGACTGGGTTTTTCGTACTTACGAAATTCACTATGCCTAATGCATAGGTGTGGGAGCAGGCAAAATTTTGGGGGTGCCAAGGATTTTTGCCCAAATTTCCCTGAGCTTGCCCGAAAAAAGCTCCTAAGAAAATGATCTCCAAAAAAACTACTGTATTGCTCTTCATTTGGGGTGCATTTTTAAAAATCAAAACACACTTCAAGCACCATTTTTGCCCACATTTTCCCTAAACTTGCCCGAAAGGAACAAAAAAACATGACCTTTAAATAAAAAAACGTCTGCACTTTGATTTTGGTGCCATTTTTATAAAATCAAAGCACATACAGCGATTTTGCAAACCTTTCACAAATTTTGCCCAAATTTCCATAGATGTAGCCCGGATTTCAAATGATTTTGCCCGGATTTTAACCAAATCAGAACTTTTGGGGGTGCGGTTGCACCCCCGCCTCCTACACCAGTGGCCTAATGGTAATCATATGGATGCTCACAGAATATGATTTAACAGTTGTTCGCTTGTTCAAGTGTATTTTTAACTTAGGGTCCCGCGCTGTTGATATCCTACAGGCCCCGCGCTACCTTAATCTGGCACTGCATATGGGCAATATTTGGTGTTAGAGTTCGGCTATTAAGCTAAATCAGAGGTGTAGTGGGGTGGGAACGCGTGGGTACGCGGTTCCCACACCTCTTTTTTTAGCTCTACAACCCTGCCTATTGATAAAACTATTTCCCTGAAGTGAAATGAAGGCTGTGTTCCGCAGAGGCTCTTTGTTTTATAACATCCATATCAACTGCATCAAGTAAGAATATTGTTTTGGTCAGGCATCCGGTTAAAATTCGGTCAGATATCATTTTCATTCTGTGATTCAATAAATTCAGTTAAGTCGGCGAAAGATATCAAAGCTAATTTTTATTCAATAACTGAGTGCTACACCAACATCGAGGTAGCAAGTTTGACAATGGCTGTTAATGTAGCCTGCTGCTGCAAAATAAGGCTGCGCGGAATTACATACACGCATATTGTCGTACCGCGCAATCATACTCTACGTGTAAAGCATTTCACTTGTTGCAACCTCTTGGTTGGCGTTGCGCTGAATGCGCGGTTCACCACGCAGTTCACCAGGAACCACAATGCGTTGGTTCCAGTCCATACGTTATTGTCCACATACTTGGGCCACTGGCCGCAACACACTCAAACAGCTGACTACTGTGGCTCATGTCTCAAATCGATTGCTGTCTTGAGCAAATATGTCAAAAAGTCACAAGTTTCTTGCAGATATAGAAAGGCATTAGTAGTGCCACTGTGAATGTGACACTCAATTAATAGCAATGGTAAACTCATTATGCACTTTTTTCACGATCAAACTCAAGGTGCAAAACAATAGTTCCTTCACAGAAAAAAATACGTAGTTCAGACTTTCATATTTGTTCCTAAGCCTTCTTGTTATCCAATTCAATAAGTCTGTGAAAACGAGATGACATATGACTTCTTGTTTCGCGCAAACTTTTTGTTTAAGAACTTGAAGATTCAAATTTTATTTCTGCAGAAATGTTAAACTGTTCAATACACAAGCAAACAAAGAACAGCACAGAATCAATCTTTTTTTCTTCATTTTTTTTCAAGATCTAGTTCTTACCAACAACGGAAATACTTCAACTTTGTTCTCAATATCTGCGTACTGTATGTTTGAGCAAAGTAATAACTTTTTCTTTGTTTGATTTCTGAAACACAAGCGGAATAGTTCAGGAGCTTTCCTTTGATTGTAGGGGCTGTAGTCAAACGTTTGCCTGTTTTCAGATTAGGTTATCTCAGGTTGGCGTAACACACATAAAACGCATAAAATGTACAATTGCTCAAGATGCGGTAAATACTTTGGGAGTTTGTCAGCTGTGCGGATGCACCTGAGACGCAAACATTTTGAGAAGGAATTGTGCGATCGATGCGGAAGTGAAGTGCTCAGATCCGGTTTAGCGGTAAGTGCTTTCTTTTACTTTTTCGAACATAGGAAGTTTGGTATGCTTGCTAGACTTCCTGTGTATGCGTAACTTAACGTCATCGCGTGATGTGATTCCGAGATAACCAGATTTGCCAACAAAATGATGTGAATACAAACGATAGATTCCGGGCATTTGTGGACTCAAGTGCCTCGCAATTCTTTGTTTCATTTTCTTTTAGTGATACCAAGTGGTCCCAAGCCATTTGATTCCATTATTTTTGCAACATTTGTTTTAAATTCGGATTTGATTTAATACCACAAACGGAAATGTCGAATCAGATTTTGTTATTCGTGATGGTTTGACTTGACTGCGTGGCTCAACTTGTCTCTGGACTTCGCAATTTTGGCTAAGCCACTTGTTGTCCACGCTCAGAAGCAAAGACCTTTCATTGTCTTCTGTAGTTCCTCACCATTTTCCAAACCGTGCAAATACCCGACAGTAAGTTGTAAAAACATTCATTTCCAAAACATAGAACTGAGGTCGCTTCTTGCTTCACTTATGCAGACCGCAGAAAAGCAGTTTCGCTTTGCAGGAGCACTTGACTGAAGAACATCCATACGACCAAGGGCTCCCCTTCGCGCATAAACAGTTGCAGACGAGAAGTTCAAAAGTTCTGCGACCGAAGGACCAGGTGGAAGAAGAGAGTTTTTGGGAAAGAACAGGATCACGCCTGACGCGATTTGTTTCCTACGGCACTTCATCAAAGTGCCGCTTGTGCCATAAACTGATGGGAGGAGTCCACAGTAGAGAGCAGCACGAGCGCGACATCCATCGATTTACAACGCACATGAAAGGTACTTTTTTACCTTTGAAAGTAACTAATGACTTAAAAAAATATATATATATACAGTAAAGAAGATGTGGGTGGAAGGAGTTAACATCTGCGCAAGTTGCGAGTATCTCCACTGAAACTACTGGTGCGGAAGCCGTCGTTGCATTCTCTGTGGTTGTTGGGTGGAAGCGGGTGGAAAAGGAGACAGGCCATGGGCAGAACCGGGTATTATAATTTGCAGAAAAAGTACTCTTGAAATTCTCGCCCAACGTTGTGCGAATCATGAAATAAACTTTCTAAATCAATAAGGGTAAGGTTTGGTTATGCAATTACCAGCCATTTGCTGTTTATTTTCAAGCAGCATGCTGCATACACGCGAATATTTTAGCGAATAATATGAGTTAAAATTCACTATTACGCTTCTACTTGCGGTTTCGAGAACATGTGTTGGTGCAGACGGGTTTTCAGTTATGGTGTTCGGATGAATTTAGGTGTGGGTTTAAGAAAACGCGGGCATAGATCGGAGGCTGGTTTATTTTGATACATTTTTAGCAGGATACTAAAAAGCGGTTAGTACTTTGCAGGACAGAGTTAGTGGGATAAAAAAAAATCTGTAACGCGTACATGGATCGTTCAGCAAAAACCTATGTAGTGGAAATTCGCTTGATATTAGCTTTGCTGCCAGCCTTGAAATTTGTATTGAGCTGCAGTTCTTTAGTTGAGAAGTAGAGGCGAGCAAAGTTAGGTTTTAGCGTCAGTGCGACGCCAGGGATCCATGTCCAGGGCCACGTCAACCACCTTCAATCTTTGGCGTCTGCTTGGTTTCGGGGATTTTCGAAAAAAAAACACCTAAACGCACGTGGCTTTGCGAGGGGATTTCTACGGTCCGGTATGCTCTACAGACCCGACAAAAGTCTCAAAAGACGCGGCAAGTCTTCTAGTCTGCACTCGAAAAAAAAATTTTTGCTTGAGGAGTGGGTTTTTTTGTGAGTAACGTCATAAGTGGAAGACACTTAGGCCACCTTAGCCCACTTTGCCTGGCCCTGGGCGCCAACCGTTAGGTGGTAGCATTTCACTGAAGTTTTTACTGGAAACTAGGCTACAATCCGAGTCTTTTGATACTTTGGATGACCTGCTGGGGTTTCGGGTTTAAAAGTGATGATGTAAGTTAGTAAAAATTTGCTAAGTAGATAATTAATTTGTTTATTTTAGATCATAACTTTTGAACCAGAATTGCTAGAAAGTCGATCAAAGGCTCAAAAGAATCGGACTCGAGCCTAGTTTCCAATGAAAACTTCAGCGAAACACTTTGGCCTAGCGGTTGGGCCCTAGGACAGGCAACATGAGCCAAAATGACCCCAAGACTACTTCACTTATGACGTCAGTCACAAAAAATCCGCACCCCCCAACCAAAAAAATTTTTTTGGAGTGCAATCTACCAGACTGGCCGATCCGTTTGAGCCCTCGAACAGCTCTCTAGCGCATTCGGCGGAGGAGCTAGGGCGTTGGTAAGGCAACCGCAAACTGCTGCTTTTTAGGTCGAAATCGAAGTTCGAATATATCGTAGACCGATTCTCAAAGTGTTCAGATCCCCGACAAAGGGGCCTCTGGATTGGTGAAGGCTTTTATGTTTCAAAGATACTTTTTGATGTTTGGTAAATGCATTACCGAAGTTATTCTAAATTACTGAAAATGAAAAGAGGGGTGTTTTTTAGGCTTGCTTAAATTTCCCCGAAAGCATTTGAAACAACGAACCGGTTTTGATATTTAAAAAGGGGAGTTCATCATCTGGGAGCATTCCTGGCCACACGAAGCCAATTTTTGGAGAAATTGTACTTTTATTTATAAGAAGAGAAACGTTACCATAATCTGAAAAAGCTTTCTTCACAAAGATCTGAGTGTTTACAACGTTTTTTCCAAGCCCACAGCATTATCACAGACAGTGTTTGCTTTGCTTCAGTCACCACACATCTGCTTTCATTTGCAGGTGCTTTAGCCCTTCAGCTCGAACCATGGAATATGCTTGACCATCTTCACCCCCGTGACATCAGCGATTACACCTGTGAAGAACTTACATCGTCGCAAAGCGGAAGTCCCGAATGTTACGCTTCAGTGAATACCCTAGTTGATTTTTTGCTGGAAGATTTACCAATCGATGTATCTCATGTCATAAGGGTAAGTCATTCCATTCACCCTTCTACCTGGATTTAGTTTTGCAATTCAACCTCGCAACATCGAATCTGATATACGTTGCGAGTTTTTCTGTTATTGTTTGTTTTAAAAGATATTATACTAGCAGTTTCGGTTTTCACCTTTTTTACATACTACTGCTACAAAAATTTTTACAGGTACAAATACATTCTTGCTTGAATTAATAGGTCAGTAAACAAAATGTTGACCTCGGAGTGAGAAAATGGAAACATTCCTAGCAATGTTAAATACAGACGTAAACACATGGCAAGGTTTAATCAGCTCTTTCCTGCTATATGCGTAAATAACCGAGTAATATCGGTGTAGACGTTTATTATTTCATTACAACTGCAATGTATCCGAATGCAGCCCGACACTTTTTTCTACGCCATGGCAGCTTATGTCCAGGGACGCCGGAGCAGCGGTAGGGCAGGGGGGGGTAATAGAGCTGAGTGCAGTGGAAACGTATAAAAAAGTCGTTACCAATTATGCTCGTTTCTATTTAGCAACAATGGTGACCTCAAAAATAATAACAGAAATTTTAGAAAAACCCTTCTGAATTTTCTGGGTCCGCGAATGGCTGCAATAAATTTGCTTCAATCCTCTATAAATCCTCTATAAATCCTCTACAGATAAACCATGAAATTACCTAAGATATTGTTATGAAAAAGCACCTACGTCCCCGTTGTTCCCTTTTTCAAAGGGCAAGGGGGCAATGCCACCGCCATTCCCCGCTCTCCGGCGTCCCTGTTTGCATCTGTCCCATATCTCGTGGAATTCACACGGAAGTAGAACACAAAATACGTTGCATCACGTGCATGTCTAGCCTCTACAGAGCCGTGGTATGGCACTTAAAAACCCAAAAATTAAGGAGACCATGGCTGTGGGAGTGGTCAGTAAAAATGGGATGACCCGTTTTTAGTTGTCACCTAAAAAAAATTCAACAACCTTTTTTTCGTTGGACTCGCGCCAATACGTCAGCGCACTGAAACACTATGCGTCTAATACACAGTACTGTGCCGTGAGCAAATAATAATGGTTTTCGACTTCAGAATGTTCCTACTGCATGACGTCAGATCTACTCACGATGGGACATCGAAAAATTTCAAGCCAACTTTCCAACCCCGTAGGACAAATCCCATGGATTTCCCATTGCTACGGACAGGCCTGCTGATTACTAACCGCTAACATTGCTGTTTCAACATTTTAATTAATATGATATGACTTTGTCTTTGTCGCAGAACATGAGTAGCTGCCCCTTGGACCCTGCAGTCTAAGTTGAAATGTTGATCATGGCTTTACAGATAAAAGTAAATGAACTTTCACCTCAAAGCGCTCAGGGGTGACTCAAAACCAAATCAAACCACAGGGCAACAAAAATATTTTTTCAAAAGGTATGATATGTAACATCGATTTTGAGGTATATCAAGATCACTGAGTCTGAAAATGTTATTAGTTTTGCGGAATTGGCTCTATTTCTGAGATATCTTTCCTTCCTGTATGTATGGTATCGAGTATTAAGTTAAGGAGTTAAATCTTCCATCTTGTAGCGCAGATGTTTTGTTTTGCGTTGCTGTTAATTTGTCTAGCACAAATGTTTTCTTTGGGAGGTTAATAAGGTCTTGGTGTGGTTTAAATGATCTTCTATCACACAAGAACATAGGATTTGCACTGACAAGACAGTAGCAGCTTCTAACATAAATGGCATAACGTAATATTTTGCTGAATAGACAGCTTAAAGCTGATTTGTCACCCCATACAAACATACAAATAGATCACAGGACCAGAATCCAACCACAGACAATGCGCGGTTGGCTTGACGTTATGTGTTTCTGAAAGTCTGGATAGTTGTTTTAAGTCATACATTCTAATTTATGCTTGCGATAATTTGCACGAATGTTTATTGGGGAGCGCCAAACCTTTTCATAAAGCTTTACGAGTCTGAAGTAAACGTAGTCGTACTTGTAGACGCAGACAGTGTCGAAATGTGCCATGCGTGTTTTGCTACATATGCGGTGAATATATTATGATGAAAAAGTAGTATCTCTTCAATGTGCGAGATTGCACCAAAAGAACATATAAAGGGTACTTTGACATGGAGCTGTGGTTTGAAACCCACGTGTTTTTGCGTGAGCACAAGAATCTCCGTGACGACTGTTATTTTTGCATGGTTCACATGCCAGGATTAAATCTAACCAGAAACGTCGTGGCACTACTCCAATGCTGACTCTGCAGTACGACTAAGAGTACACTGCTTTCTGCGCCAGTGTTTACTATCCTGCCAGATCTTACTTCAGATGAAGCAGTAATGGAAGGTGAAGATAGTGACAGAAGCTGCAGCAACTACAGTGAGACCAGTCTGGATGCTGTGACATATTTACAAACAAATAAACTCAAACCTTTTACTCAATGTCAAATAAAGGACCTCGTCCGTGATTTTTGTTTGACCAAAGAAGCGTCTAAGATTCCAATCTCCCCACTCGGCGAGCACAACATTCTTGATTCGGTAACCAATATCTTTAGCAGGAAAAATATGAAATGTTAATTGAATTTTTAGCTCAAGAGGGCGATTTTGTGTATTGCAATGGCATCGAAGGACTTCTCTTCGCTAAGGGTCTACCTCAGTGTAACCAAACGAATTGAGGCTATTCACCAACTCAAACAAGTTTAAAATATGTGCTGCTTCACCACGGAAATAACTTTGCCTAGTTATGAACGTGTACCAAGTATTAAGATGCTCCTGGAAAAAACTCTACTGTAGTGAGCATAACTGGGTTATGTGCATCAATTCTAAAATGGTCAACTTCTTTCACGAAATGATAGTGCTATTAAAAGTAGCCTGTTCATTGCAAGCGACGTTTTTGATGTGATATTGGAAGCTTGGGCTCCTAACATGCAAATCATTGGAACTACTGGTAAAAATATGTGTGCTCGAAGCACACTGTATAGATCAGGGGTGTCAAACTCGTTTCAGTTCAGGGGCCACTTCAGGCAAGTTTAATCTCAAGCGAGCCGGACCAATGTAATCACTGTATAACACCCTGGTTATAAGTATTGACAACTTCCAACTGTTTTCATAACTTTAATGCAAAAAGTTCAAGCTTATCTGAAAATGATTATTAGCACACAAAGTTTTCAATTTCCTCACGTGAACAAAAAAACGCCTTATCACTGAGAAGACTGTCAAACTGACGGTGATTGAGACCTCTGGTTGGGATGAAATAACTCTCCGGACAACCACTTGCATGATGTGATCCATTTTTAACGACTTGCAACACAATGCCTCCTGGTGCGAAATACAGCCAAATGTCCAAAATTCACGTCATCCACTTACAACCTGTACTTTTTCTCTAAATTTTGTCGCAACACCTACTTTTTTCCCGATCATTGATGGCGCGCTATCTGTAGTAATACAGACAGCACGGGACCAGTCTACTCCGACCCTGTTCAGTACTCCAACGAGAGAGTTGAAAATACCATTGGCTGTTGTGGTGTCCACCATGGGCACCAACTCCAGGAATTCCTCAATGACAGACAAAGTCTCAACATGACGAATAAATATGGCTAGTTGTGCAACGTCCGAAATGTCCTTGCTTTCATCGAGTGCAACTGAAAACGTAACAAACGACTTGACTTTGTTCTTCAGTTGGATGTCTAAATTCGCAGAAATGTCCGAAATCCTCTCTGCCAAAGTGTTTCTCGTCAGACTAATATTAGCAAAAACTTTAGCTTTTCAGAACACACGATTTCTGCAGCCTTTAGGGTGCACGTCTTCACGAACTCACTTTTAGAGTATGGCTTTGATGCTAACACTATGTCATTAGCAATATGGCAGCTAGCCTTCACAGCTGTTGCACTTATATCACGGCTACTGGTGAAAACGGACTGCTGGTTTTTCAAGCCTGCTATCAATTCCTTTACCACCTTCCTTTACTCCTCGGTTGCCCTTGCAAGCCACGGTATCTTTCGACATGATGAGTCTCGTAGTGACGTCGAATGTTATATTGTTTCTTCACTGAAACCTGCTGTGGACACACCAAACATATACAGGTATCTCATTCACCTCCGTAAAAAATAGGGAAACGGACCAACTATCTTGGAAAACTCTGCATTCTTTGTCACCTTTTCTCTGTTTCGATAAAGGCATTTTGGAAACGAGGCTGCCACGGAATAGAGAATAAAGGCTAAACTGAGCAATTTAAGGAAAACAAAAGCCCGAGTCCGAGCATAGAATAGTTCTGCAACTAAAAATCTGTCCTTATTATGCCACAATACAATTTCCTTGTCTCTTATTTAAAAAAAAACTACAAAGATGTCCTCGTTTTCACTCCAGGTTGACACGTTTGAAACATGAAGTTGCTTGCGTCGGTGGTTTTAGTTAACATTTCCGTGGAGTTTACACTAGAACTCCGGCGATGTCGATTTCGACATTTTTTATAATTCAGTGCGCTATTTGCGGCAGTTACTGCTTTTTACCGATTCTCAAATTTTACCCTGTCGAACAGATTTCTGTGCAGTGTATTTTTCGGTCAATAATTGAAATAGAATTTTACGTAGCAAATTTTAGTTAGAGTTGTACCTAGAACTCCGAAGGTTTCGAAATCGACATCGCTGGAGCTCAAGGGGTATATTTTTCCCTGAGTTCTAGTGTTAAAGTTAATCAACAGTAAGTTCAAACCGGTGTGAACATGCAAAAGGAAATATGCAGAAAACGGGAAAATTTCACGTGAGAAAAACAGAGGAAAACAATATAATATAAGCAATTGCGTTAAGGTTACAAGTAATTGAAATCTAGTCACTAGTTAATGGAAGTATGATTGGATATACTTCTCAAGCAAACAAAGAAGTTTTTACTTTACAAAACATCCCGCGGGCCGGATTCAACATGGCAACGGGCCGGTTTTGGCCCGCGGGCCGTATGTTTGACACCCCTGGCATAGATGGATAAAAGAATGGATTGTGGACATTCCTTAACTGATTGTCTCGTTATTGTGTCTTTTTCTTGTGTGTCTGCATACTTCTGGCGTAAATGGACTTATTACAATATGAAACATAAGCTGGTGGTTAAAAAGCGATGGAAAGAATTTGAAGGGAGCCCAAAATTTATCGATACCTTAAAAACGAAAGTTAATTTGCAGAAACTAATTTCTTTCTCGAGTTGAGAACCCCCCCTAATATACCCTAAAACCCTAGTTACCTTCTGTGCCAAAATGTTTTTGCTTCCCAGTTCATTTTTTGCAGTATTCTTATGTTGTTTGATTATTTTAGAGACAATGGGTTCCTCATTTCCTTGGTTATTTCAGGGCGGCTCGTATGGGAAAGACACCTGCTTGCGCGGGCATTCCGACCTTGACTTGGTGATATTCGTCGAAGGATTTCCTTCAGTTGCAAACGTACGAGGTCTAATCTCCTATTTGTTCACCGTACTTCGAGGAATAAAGCAACACCTGCTGAATTCTGCCCTGGCCACCAGAATATTAATGACCGGCATCACCCAGCACTCTCTCCGGTTTCAGTACAAGTGCTGCAACAACGACCACATACACCATGTTGATCTTATGCCCTGCCACGATTTTCTGAGAGCCACACCGACTTTAGGTGAACGACTGGAATTTCTGCGATCGCAACAAATATTGCTTTGATATTAAGAAATGGAACAAATCCTTAAGACAAGGCCCGTCTGATTTATGCAACGCTTGAAGTGTCTGCCAAATGACTTGGTACTTGTGATGAAAGAAATTTAACACATTGAGTTTTTCTCAACATGTCGAAAGCTAGAAAAACGATTAGAAACATTATTTCCTTTTGGGGATTAATGCAAATCCATACAATTTCAACCGATACAACCAAAGAAGAATCGAGCATACTTCCTTAAACCACATTGCATGACTACTCCACTAATCGTGAGCAGGCCCGTTCAGTGGCCCTCAAAATTTTCTTGTGCACCCCCAAATTTTGTTGTGTTCAGAAATAATTATTTTAAACATGTAATAAAAACAAAAGTCTTGGCCCCCTGAAACGTTTTTTCCTCCGTATCACTAATTTGAACCTTGGAAAATTTTTCAACTCTGGTTTGTTCTATTATTTTTATCTGCAGCGGATAAAAAAGAGGTCTACGACATTATAGGAAATTGCAAAAATCAACTACAAATCCAATTGCTGAACGAGAGTCTCTTGCAGCTGCAGGTTGATTTCGTCCGGCGCCAACCCTTCAACGTCCGTCAGCTTATTCGGCTTGTGAAGCACTGGAAGTTCACTTCGTTCAGGTCGAAAATATCAACAAACAAGTAAGGATTGTCCTGCGTTTTTCTAATGTTGCACAGCAATAGAAATTCAGCTAAGTGATGTTAAAGTCTGTTTTCGATATGTTTCTATCTATCAATGTTAAATTTCCCGGACAAGTTGTAGTTGAATTAAAAGACGTTCCGGCAAATCAAAGCTATGTAGGGTTAAATGAGCTACTTACATGCTTTTGCTGTTCGTAGTTTTGTGTCTGGACTTGAGACAAGATATTTGACGCTTGTTTCGCAAATATTTTCTAATCAGCATGCAACATGTTTAGATGGAAGAACAGTCATAATATCACTTGTCCAGAGTTCAAATCTATTAGTTGAAGACCAGAACAGGAATATCTAGAAACTCCTTTCTAGATATATAGTTTCTTGATATCCTAGGACCAGAGCCATAAACCCGATCAGTAAAACTCTAATCTCAAACTGTATTGTCGCAGGTTCCGACGACTTCCCAATTCATACGCTCTTGAACTAATTACAATTCACGTTTGGGAGAAATGCGGGAAACCAGTAACATTTTCGGTGAGTTGTAGTTTACTTCAACGTGATATTTTTATTGCAGTTCGCACTGTGTTGCTCTGTGGTGGCAGTGGCCCTCAACCCAGGCCCCAGACCTATAGCGCGCCGTGGATCAATTGGTACCGGGCCGTGAAATTACAAAATGTATACTAGTGGTGACACCACTCGCCTTCTGGGCATGTGATTGGTCGATTCTTCCCATGGAAGCAATGTTGCGTGCACAGAGTGAGAGCGTTGGAACATAAACTAACAGTGTTGGGGATGTGGAAGAGCTGTAGAGCAAGGGTGCGCAACCCGTGGCCAGCGGGCCAAAAGTGGCCCGGGAACTGAGGTTTTGTGGCCCGCGTAAAGGGCCAGATTTTAAGCAAGAATTGCGGATATTAAAGGGTACTGCCAATCTTCCGTTGTTGGCCAGCGAGTTGTCTAACCCGCAGAGCTTGACACATGCAGCTGTAGCCCGTGGACCAATCTGGTTATGTGCATTTGGCCCGGTAGCGCTGCATGGTCGCACACCCGTACTGTAGAGGATCAGGATCTCTTTATTACGTGTGCGCAACCGTGACGCAATAGGAACTATCATAGCGTACTCCAGAGCCGCGCCGCGGTAAAATTGTCAAGCGTTGACCGGTCCGCGGCTACATAAAGGTTGGTGAGCAGTG
>Ga0210059_1010645_pt1 | contig 14164 bp, 12 predicted proteins | sample Ectturendosymbi2_FD_188042 | JGI IMG/M metagenome (GOLD analysis project Ga0210059, IMG submission 188042) | Ecteinascidia turbinata endosymbiont from Florida, USA - Sample 2 (SPAdes) (version 2) | ecosystem: Host-associated > Tunicates > Ascidians > Unclassified | place: Key West, Florida... | reverse complement strand
ATTCTCAAATTTGGTAAAATCACTGATTTATATTGTTTCATATTTCAATTTAGGGGGGGGCTTGGAGCTTTGTTTGGGAGGGGCTAAGCCCACCACAGCCCACCCGTAGCGACGGGACTATTTTTACTGTTCGCTTTTCAAGTGATGGGATGGCGGCGTGGCACTTGTGACAATTTTGTCGCACTTCCCTTGCACGAGGGTGGATTCTCGTTTCATCTTTAAAAATACCATTGGACAAATTAGCATTTTTGGCAAAATCGGAAATTAGATTAAAACTAAAATTAGAGCGCTGACGCTTTTAGCGAATTAGATTAAAATTAGAATTACCGTCATTTCGTTCTACTTCAGCGAATTAGAGAACTAGAATTATTTAGTTGTCCAAGTCTGCTCAGAATACAAAAACAGTGAAGTTTACTCGGTACTGACAAAAAGCGACCGTCATAGGAGTGCCTGTTTCACCGAGTTGGTCGTAAAACGAGGTTATCATGTGTTTTGAAAGGTCGTTGGAGAAATAGGAAAGACCGTTTCGGTCTGTCAAATCACCTTAACAAACACTGTTTGCGACGTGTGTTCAACAAACGTAATTTGTCAGTTGGTGCAATTGGGTTTTGTTGAAAGGTGTCGAACTTTAGTTAATTTACATTTTAATCTGGAAATGTTGTTCATGAAATTATCTACAATGTCGAGCATTTTCTGCTTTGGTAATGCAAAACAACGTAAGTTCAAAATTTTAGAAAGATCGGTTTTTATTTAGGTTAAACTAGGCGCGTCGCCACGATCTGCGTATTTTGGCAGGAACAGAAAAGCAGTCACTTGGAACCAGGTCGCAACCAGCTGATAATTTCGGGGATGGGGGCGAAAGGATTGTGATTTGCTATTTTACTATTTTGTGGAGGGGAAAAATAATTACAACTTGGCGTTGTACCTTACAACTAAACATGGTTTTGAAAATTTTTGAGGAAATTGCCCGCTTGACCTCTGGTTGCGGGCCTTCTTGGAACGAAATACTGAAAGAAAGTCATCACAACGAACGAATGGGGGCCAGTAACTGTAAATGGGATGCCAGAAACCACTGTCCCCCACTGACGACAAAGTCTGTTCAATCACAAATGTTTCATCATTTATTTCAATATACTTTGTCTGTGAGTTTTGATAATTATTTGCGAAACTCGGTTAAGTTGAAAATAAAGAAGTTTAAGAGGCAACTTTTTGTTTCATGTACAACTTCGCGCGAATTCCAAATTTCACGGTGTTCTAAATATTACAAAATATCGCAGAATGGCTGCCACTTTGTTTTTCTTTCACGTTGAAGCAAAGGTTTATCCAATAATGCATTCTCGTCCACCACCACTCACTATCGTGGTCATCTGTTTTTGCTGCAAAAGCGAGTGCGGTGCCTAGAGCAGGATCTTTACGCACCTTTCACAAGCAACCTATTCGTGTTTTATTACCCAAGTCCAGAAGAGATTCCAAGTTGTTATCACTTTATTTTTTTTCCAATAGCGAATATGTTAAAGAATCTTTGTTAATATTTTCATCTGATCCTTTGGTTTCAGAGACTTGTTTCGCAGCAACCTAAGCCATAACTGGTTGGTAGCTCCTTGATTTCACTTTCACATATTTTGAAGCAAGTTTAGTCTCCAAGAAGCAGGCAACCTTGCGTCAGTTAAGCAATCAATATCGCGCAATCTCTTTTCAGTGGCACGCAAGAGCAAAGTTCAAACAGTGACGCAATCAGTTAAATGACTCCGCTGCGTGCTTTTTCTAATAATTAATGATTAACCTTGGTAAAGTTGTACGGTTGCGTGAAACCAGGCGTATCTGTGGATAGGTCTACGCTACGTGCAATCAATTTCAGATTAAAAAATCAACCACATTTTCAAGTGTCGGGCGGTTGGGCGTTTGAAACTTAGCATAATGGTTTGAGTCCCGGTATAACAATCAATTTATTGCTATGCATTTTAGTTCCGTGACTTTCTTTTCTTACAGTACATTCGACGAACGCCAAGGCATGCTTGGAAATACTTGCAAACGGGTTTGGAAAACCACTACGGGATGCTGGATTTCTCACAAATAGTCACAGCATTTCAATCTGGTTCCGCAACTGCCGACCGAAGGTGACAATCCAGCTGGTCTGGGAATTGATTGTTCGTCTTAGAAAGCAAAGTTTGTGCCTCTGATTAAACAATTCGATTTGGCATAAATTGCCACAAGACAATGAAGAAACATTAAAGCGGGTGCAAAGCTTGGTTTCGCTGAGTGCCAAAGATGAATTCCCGAACGGGAACGATATAGGCTGTTTCAGTCTGGATTTGAAGCTGAAACAACACCTGAAATAAGCTTTGCTGCTACTTAATTTTTCCAGATGTTCGAAAAGATTAACAAACTATGCAGGTAAAATGAACGTCGCTATTGATTTATCGAACAGATGAGCCTGGCAGTTACGTGAAGCCTACCAGGTGGAACAGTTTCTACCATAAAACGGCCCATAAAAGCATGTTTGAATGCTTTTCAGAATACATGTTGCAAGATATTTGTACTTCAAGACTAACTCGATGTCACTCATTCGCAAAAAGCCTAGTAACAGGGTTTGAAAAGCAGAAGCTCTGCATTAGAATGCCTTTTCATTCATCTGGAGCAAATCAATATTTTTGACACGCTTAAAAACATTTGTTGAAGACTTTTAACTGAATTTCCCCGGGAGGATCTCATATCACAGATTTCACAAAGTTGTGTCAAGCATTATTAATAGATGTGAGGAACAACGCATGTTAAAACTGCTGCTAAACCCAGTTCTGCAACGATCGTAAGTCGTACGACTGCAGGCTGAAGAGTATGACAAGCCTACGGTCTGGTATTGCAAGTCTTCGAAGAACTTAAGAAATATTTCCGCATTGTTCACCTGCCTTTTTTCTTAGCTGCACTGCGCTAAGTGTTGCTAGTATCGGAGCACTTGATAATCAAATCATCGGAGTACTTAAAAAAAAATCATTGAGTGTTCTGTGGTGCAGGTGATCTTTGCGTGAGTGTGATACTAGCGAAATATAGTCACTGTGCTTGTGCGAACGCAATAGAAATTTAAAGGTTGTTTTTAAACTCTGGGCCAACCGCTGTTACGTCAACTTGCTGTAGTAAGCAGTGCTTCTTAATATTTCTGTCGAAAGAGCCATCAAGTGCTTCACATGCCTCTTCCGTCGAAATCGTAAGATCCAGCCTAATTGGTGCAGAGTTCAATTCCTGCTGCCATGCACCACAACTAGTTACATTCTTGCTGCAATTCTTGTTTGTTTTACACCTCTCAGCCGCGGTGCGGCTTTACGCGTAGCTGATTGAAATTAAAAGCCATTTTATTGCTGAAAACTCGCTTTTGTTGAATAAACCTACCGAACAGAGTCATCAGTGATGATAACTGAAGTTGGAGATGCGCGCTGTGCGGAACTTCAGGCACCAATGGGGGATTCGTACTTCAGTGTGCAACGTCATCAAAGGGCATTCAAACCTGCTTCTGGTTATTTACACATTCACTTTTTAATTCACACTATACCCCATGCAAACATTTTTATTTGAAATTCATGTCATGTCGAAGCCAGTTTATCAGGTTTGTTGTTAACTTGACGAATGTTCATGTTGATTCTGGAATGAGCCAAGTACAAGTCGACTGGGTCTCTTCGCTCAACTTCAACTTCACAATCGAGGATCCTTGGCACAGCGTGAAAGGCGAGACGGGATTGGCCGGTCATGATCATGACGTCACCAGACCGAACAAGCATAGCGGTTGGCTTCTGTGTTTTGGTTTTGCCTGAGATGGAACAAACCCAAGTGAATTGATTCTGTGGCCAGTAAATACACTGCTACTAATCCTCATCCAGTTGAAGATAAAACAAATCTAAAAACAAATCTACTAAGGGCATTTATACTCGGAAATATTTAAAACTCTCGCACTGTAAAGTGTTTGCAAAGCAACTTTTTTCATATCGACAAGACGGCAGGGCCATCTAGAAGAGTTTCGAAGAGACACCAGATTCTTTAGCACAACGCAATATTGTCGAGAATTGCTCCTCCTTCAGGTGACAGTAATGTATCGAATATACAAACAAGATAGTAAAAACTTAATCCTTGTTAGTTTTGTGCGATTCGAGTTTACTAGTTGTCTTGTTAGCAAACATTCTGATTTTCTGATACGATAAGCCGTAGACCTGTACGCCGAAAATCACAGTTCATAACTTGAGCGATAAAATCACAGTCCATAACTTGCGCGATAGCACACATAACGGCAGAGGGCAGCGTGTACAGAAAACTAACAGCACCTGAAACAACCTTTTCATATCGTTCTGTCGACTTCAAAACTATTTATTGCTTCACAATCGCGGTGAAGCACAAAAAGCTGATAACAACTTTTGGTTAAGAGGGCCACGCAGCAGTAAATGTTTTCGCCAGCCGACATAAACACCGGGAACCGCTGGAGAAGCGCGGTTGTTGCTAATACAAGACATGTGAACCTTGAATATGGCAAACACATTGGACAGCATGGATCAAAGTTGTAAACGGGAAGCCCAAACCTGGCTCCAGCCCGACATTTCTTTGTGAAGCCCGATTTAGGTCCGAAAGCCAAATTTACCGAACGAGTTAAGTTATACGAAACTGCGGGGGTATTGGTGACGTAGCAAAGTCAACACGACTAAGTAATTCACATTTAATCGTTTTTGTTGAAGATTTAATCAACTTGATTGCTTCAAAAGTAACAGGTAACAAAAGTTTCCATCGTTGCGAAAAAGTTTTGCATGTAGGCCCGAAACATTTTGACAAATTTAAGCCACAACTCTGGCGTGAATATCTGAACAAATATAAGTTTTGTCTCAGCACAAAAGTTACTACCTCCCATAAGAAACACAGCCGGCAATCCGAAACTTATGGAGACCAGTGGAGCGCCAAGAAAACGTTCAGAATGGTCGGTGTGAGGACACAGCGTTGATCCAACATGATAATAATTAATAATCGCCGCCTGCAAAGAGTAAAATAATTGAATTATTACTTTTTCACTGACAGTGCTAAAAAAACCGAAATGCTTAAATTGAAATGCGTTGCTAAGAATAAGAAACAAAGGCCAGGAGTGGAGAACCTTCGTCCCGCGTGAACATTTAACATGGCCTGCATCAGATTTTTCGTCACGTAAGTAGCACACAACATCGCTTTGAAACGAACTCCATGATCAGCATACACTTCGACAGTAAGTCAAAAGAAGTGTCTCTCGCTCCTCAGGTTTCTCTCCTTTTTTCCTCACCAACGTGAAGACAGAATTTTAAGCTAAAATTCATTATTGTTTGTGGCCCGCTGGTGACATTCCGCAATTTAATGCGGCCCGTATTAGTACATAAGTTCCGCACCCCTGTCTAGAGTCTAACTAGTATGTCACACATTACATCGAGTAACGTGACTTATACCAAACTGTCTGATGTTGATTAATCCCTTTTCTCTAATCATTCTGAGCTGCTATTTTCATATTCCCTAATGTCAGATGGCTAGTTCCGCGTCATCTATCTTCAGTTTCAACTGAGTTTCAATAGTTCTCGATTTATTTATGACATGTCTTACTGTAGGATTTATCATACTACGGGCCGGTAGCATGTAAGTTTATCTTTTACTAAGTTATACAACCAAAAGCACTTCTGTACGGCATGCGTTTGCAAAACATTTTTAGCAATGCGACGTTCACTCATCGAACTAGGTCAACTAATGAAGTTATTTAGATTACGACATTCAAGCAATTCTCCGATTGAATGTTGTGATCTAAACAATGTTTTGACGATGAGTGCCACGGGCAACATTATTTTGCAATGCTTTGCAACGCTATTACTCGCTAGTTGATTGAGCTATAGGGAATTGTTCAAACCCTCCACGGATTCAGCAAGTCTTCTAGTTCAGATTAAAAAAAACATTTTTTCATTTTGGGTTTGGGGCTTTCTACGGGAAACGTCAAAATGGGGTGATGTTTTCGCGTTTTTGGCCAACTTTACCTGGCCCTGAGCGCCAACCCAATGAGACATTTTTGGCTCAAGTTTTTTTGGAAACTAGGCTTTGATCCGCGTGTTTCGAGCCCTTGATTGACTTGCTAGCATATCTAGAACCAAAATTATGGCTCAAAAACCCAGTTTTCGACAAACATAAAAAAGTTTCACAAAATGTAACATTAGCTATTTCTGGCCAAGCTCTAGTAAGCCATAACTCGGCAGCAGATTGAGCCAGAGAGCTGTTCAAACCCTCGAAGTCTTGTAGTTCAGAATGAAAAAAATTATAAGTTTTGGGTTTGGGGTCCATGGGGTCATGACTGGGGTATGTTCTGCGGTTATTTTGATGACGTCATCGGCCGATCCAACGAGCCGATATTGTGGCTTAAAGTTTTACTGGATTCTAGGCTATAATACTGGTCTTTCGAGCCGTTGATTGACTTTCTAGCATTTTTGGTTCCAAAGTTACGCCAAAAAAATCCAAATATTTCAGGAATTTGCTGGGTAAGTTTCAGGGATTTCCCTGATTAATTTGCGTTTTGTTGGCCATAATTTTGGAACCAGGAACGCTAGAAAGTCTTTCAAAGTCTCTAAAAAGACGCGTATTATAGCCTAGAATCCAATTAAAGTTGAGCCACGAAATCGGATCGATTGGTCGACTCCCAGGGGATGATGGCGTCATCCAAATGTAAACAAATATGTATAAACATCCTCTATGTAAAAATCAACAAAAAAAACGACATCCCAAGCTTAAAATTTGTTTGCAGTCTAAACTACAAGACTTCACGAGTCTTTAGAGGGCTTGAACAGCTCTCTAGCTCTAGCTAGTTGCTGGTGTGTTATGGCCATACATAATATAGGTGTAATACACCCCAGGTTAGCGTTTGTGGGGGTAGAAATTTTTATCATTTATTGGTTTTGGGTCATAATTTTGGTTCCAGATATGCTAGAAAGCCAATCAAGGGTTCTAAAGACTTGGATGATAGTTTAGTTTCCAAAAAACCTTGAGCAAAAAATTGGCTCATTAGATTGGCACCCACCAGAGTCGGGTAAAGTTGGCCAAAAAAACGCAAAAACACCCACACTTGTGGCGTCCCTCCCAGAGAACCGCAAACCCAAATCGAAAAAAAATTTTTTCAATCTCAACTACAAGACTTGCCGATCCATAGATGGTTTGAACAACTCTCTTAGCTCAATCGGCTGGCGAGTTATGGCGTTGCAAAAAAGTGGGGCACGCGGGACTTAGAGGGAGTCAGCGCACACTTTCATAAATCCAACTGTAATTTTTGCTGCTTAATTTGTAAAATTAGATATATATGATGTTGCGCTCAAAACGCATGGGGCAAAAATATTTTTGCAAAAATTGCCGGCTGTCGCAATAACCTGACAAAAATGTTGGTTGTCTTTATGCTTTTGGTAAATCGCAAGCTAGGAAATGAGAGTTCACGCAAACGTTAATCTTAATCAGTTTTTTGTTTCCTTCCTAGAACTTTTGTTCTAGCTTGCAAGCGAGTATCGAACAGAATGGTTGTGCAACTTACATTATTCATCTGGGTCACAGTGAAAAAAATTAGCGCCATCTGCTTTAAACACCCTGGTAGTATTGTTGCGATCGGAAAGCCCAAGCGGCAAGTGCGCAAAGCTTCACACTGTGGCAACAAGCAACAATAGATCACCCGACGATATTACTCTGTTATTGCTTGTTCGCACCACATATATGGGTGTTGTTCTTCGCACACATCCCATTCGTGGTGAATCGCACATTCAACGCATCGCCAACGGAGAGCTTGCAACAGTATATTTTACATACTGCTTTAAGCAACGTACATACTGGTAGTTGTAAGCAGGGTTGCGGAGTCGGAGGTAAAATATCCGACTCTTTAACATCAAGAGAATTAAATTTGGCTGTTACAATCAATGGAAATCCTGGTACACAGCAAGAAATCTGTTTCAACAAAAGTTTCAAAAGAAATTGTACCATTTCAACAGGAATTTCCAATTTAGGAGAGTGACGTAAAAATGATCCAATTGGACATTCGGACTCGGACAAAAAAATCCGACTCCGACTCCCAATGTTGTTAGGTATCCGACTCCGCCCAAACACCTCCGACTCCGCAACCTTGGTTGTAAGAACTCCGTTCTGGTTCAACTTGAGTTTAGTAATATTGGCATTTGGAGATGTTTCGGTAGAAGGAGAGTTAAGAAAAACACACTACAGGATTACCTCTCCCATGTAATCAGAACACCCAACAGCAAGAGCAAACAACTTGGACATTTCGTTCAGATCATCAGGAAACAAAGATTTGTTGTTATCTGAATAATTTTTTGTGTCCCAATCATGATGATAGCCAATGGTTGACCAACGCAGATTCCATATAGGCAATGTCTTCAGAAAATCCAGCTGCCCTGGACAATCAAGTACTGTTATTGATAAAGAGGTGCTTTAACAAGTTAAATGTTAGCAAATAAGTTCACTTGTCAAGTAAACTCCATATGCACTGACATTTGTACTGGCCAGTAGAATATCTATCATGTTGCACCCACATTTTTCTGCAAGTCCTTTAAAGCACATATACCCAATTACCAATGTGGTACGTTTAACTCCAGAGACTTTAATAAAAGTTTAAAGAAGCTTCATCAATGCCCTTGTAAATGTGCAAGCAGTATAAACGTTGGTGAAAACATTGAACACTCTACCACCACTACTTTCTGAAAAGTCTTAAAATGCTTTTAAGCAAAATTGTGAAATGGTTTTGATTTTCCTTAATACACTTTGAGGTTTGGATTTTTCTTCAGAATATAGTCAAGTTCTAATTCTCATTCGCTTACATTGAAGGGCAAGGGTTGCCATACTAAACTTATTAGTGAAATTTGCAATTATTCTGATGAACAAAGTCTCACAAAAGCTGTTGTAAGCTTGTATGTGTCTATCAAGACTGTGGAGGCTGAGCCCACATGATTTTGGAAGGCTGGACCCAGAGCTTAAAATTTGGGTTCTGGTTCCACAGACATAGTCTGTGGGGCAAGTTGTACTGTACAGAGAATGGGTTGCAGATAAGTACAATGGTTTATGGTTTTCAATCGACCAAATCGTTCTGGAGCCAGAGCCAAAAAATATAGATGCCTGAAGCTGGAGCCAGATATTTCTGTTCTGGCTCAGGCTCAACAGCCCTGGTTTCTACTGTCATTTCTGAAGTATAAATTTTAATTTGAATATTCAATCGGAAGTATGTCAGCATTATTTGCTTGGCAGCTTTTTCCTGGGGTTGTGTTCAATTCTTGGAAATAAACTTTATATATTTTTTGAAAATAAACAACCTGTTTGCATTATTGATGTACTTATTTGTGTTTTAATGTGCATGTGCAGCAATAGACAAATTAATCACAATGAAGGAGTAGTAGCTGCAAAACCTGCCATATTTGGCATGGGAATGAAAATACTACCATGGCTTATAGGTGCAACTCCTGATACAAGTTATCCAGTATGACACAATCTCAAAAGAAAACGTAATTAAAGCATCTGTTGTTTGCATGTCTTATTTACAGAAAGCACAGTGTTATCACATTAATATATACTGCTTCAAATATGAAGAAGTCAGGAAAAATTTTACAATCTAAGCTGAACCCAAAGATCTTTCACTGAAATGGACAAGCATTCATCACTTCTTACATTTTAAGCAACTTCTACAAAAACTGAGCATAGTAGGGAATAACAAGCAATGTGTATGCCAAACCCTCTACGAAAGGATCATCACTTTGAAAAAATTCCAAAGCAAACCTTGGCAAGGCTTACGGTTACAGCATTGCCTATTCATCACTAGACCACAGTTCACATTTCCTAGAATCCCAAGCAAAGGTCAGTATGTTGGGGGCCATGTTCAACTGCAAGAGTGAAGGAAAATTTTCCACATATTGGTTTGCTATAACTAAAATGATTGCCTTGCACAGCTGAGATTAATTAATCCATAGCTGAAGCCCTGTGCAGTGTCACCACTCCAGACTAAAGTAGACCTGGAGATATTTGATGACTAAAAGGGTGCTTCAATTTCCTGAAAACAGTAGACTTCTGAACTGCAGCTTGCCCAGGACAAAAAACAGGTTAAGAAGCATATGAAAAGATACTAATGAAGCCAACATTAGGGCACATTTTTAAAGTACAAACCTGAATTTGTTCGGAGGCAACTGCCAGGAGCAGAGGCAATATCACCAGGACTCGTGTTCCATAGAGAATCAAAAGTAGACTTGGAGTAAAAGCTATTTGCTTCATCCAAATTTGTTTTGTTTGGTTTCATGCAAAAGGTTTCAAGACATTTGCGGCTCCACAACTTGCGGCCATAGTCAGAGAATGGGTTGCATATAAAATAAAGGCCAGAACCAGACACAGCTTCAAGCACCTTCCATGTTTTACTTGCTCTTAGTCCAAGGTGACTCACATCACATGGAATTTCAAAGTCATAACTGGATATTTCTTCACTACTTTTGCTAAAGTCAACAACTTCACCAAATGATGGTTTTTCTAACTTTTGCTTATAATACTTAAACAAGGGTTTGAAATTGTCCATACTTGAGTGCAAATAAAAGAAAACTTATATAAATATGCAAGTATTTAAAGTGTTTCACAAATAGGCGAATTTACTCTGGACCACCACGCTGTATATACTCTAGTTCTTCAATAGCAACAGGACGTCTTCGGAATCTGTTAGGTATAACTCTAAACACCTCAATGGTGTCTGGAGCATCACTTGAAAGGACTGGTCTGGCAGACTTGATGGCAGCAATGGAAGGCACACTTGCTTCTGGAAGTTTTGGGGTCCAATTGATTCTGGTTGGAAACTTGATCATGGGCACATGAGGCTTCAAAGCTTGAATCAGTCGGCCACTCATATTTTATTCATTTATAAGAGATAACATATAATATCTTTGTTGATGTTTAACACTGCATATGTACACACCACCTAATAAGCCACAATCCTTTTGAAAAAATGCATGTTCACAAATGCACCAAATGATATTAAAGAGAGGCATGTCATTAGAGCAGCAGTCCTTTCAAAAGCCAACAACACTCTAGCACACAAACAAGGCTAGGAAATGAGAAATACAGATAGTTCCTGTTTCAGATTATTAGTATTTGAAAGCATACTAAACATTAGATTATAGTTCACATGTACTTGACTTACTAAAGATTACCTGAAAATCACCATTAACTGCTTTTTTCACTACCTGTACTTTGTGATATTTTGAAACAAACACAATTAAGATGCAGTACTTACTGTATATTATTGCCATTCAATTCATCAACATATATGAAGGTGTAACTCCTTCAGTATCAGTAGTGACATTATTAAGAATGTTAAACAACAAAAAAACAATGCTTGACTAAAAAGCAATTTCTTTTCTGCAGTTTTTCAATGACTAACTCAATGTGCCGATGGTACACTGAAAAAAGATGGTGTGTGGAGAAATATTTTACAAGTTTTAACTCCACGTATCTCAAATTTTACAAATTCTAACTTAAATACCTCAATCATGTAACTACAAGGTATATTTTACAATGTGAAGCTATTATCAAACTACCAGGAAGCACAAATTTTGAAGATGCATGAGCAGTACACTTTTGAAGTTGCTTTTGTACTGAGGCTTAATAATCAGCATTGTGGAGAGACTAACAGATTATGCTGCACAGAACAAAGAAACAATTTGCAGAGTAACCCACAAAGACAACATTTCAAATTCATAAACGTGTAACATGGTGTCAGTAGCAAACATTTCTTGAATCAGTCATTGTTAAACTTTCCCATAAGCAGGCAGTTGCTATTTCAAAAGAAAATATGCTGGTAGCAGGTATTTTGTTGCCCATCTAACAGCAGTGCATCTATTGTACCAATGAACATTGGATGGAAAAACTGTGATCCATGACCTTTACTAGAATGACAGACAAGCTGCAAGGTGGCAACTTTTTCAGATGCAGGGCAAAATCAGTTTCAGCTGATTAAACCCTTTCTTTTCTGAGTACTGATATACAAAACATTGTTGCCTCTGATAAATGCATCTCCATATTTGTTTTTTAACTGGCCATTGACATACTCTTCAGTTTGTTCAAGAGCAATGTTCATGTATCCATCAAGACATGCCAATACTCCTCTGTAGTCCACACCAGAATTTAACTTCACTACAACAGGCCGACCAATGATCTGTTTCAAGAAGTCACTTGGGGTCTGTTTCCTGCTCATTTCCAAGATTTTAGTCAAGTTTTATTTTCTAACACAAAAGCTCTGTAGTATACCTATCGATACAAAAACTGTTCATGAACCACAGTAGACACATGATACTGTATTACAACTTGTTGTGACACAAAACAGGATAAAAATAAATTCAACAGAAAAAATTTTCCACCATTGTGCCAACGCAAACAGCATTAGTTCAATAGCCTCAAAGTTAGGTGACTTATAGACAGACACTGAATGAAGCGACACAGGACTTTTTGAGCAAGAGCATTCAAGTCCTACCCAGCAAGAAGTGAAATTCAAGCTACAACCTACTACTGATTCAGCATCTCCCAAAAAAGTTGATTAATTGCAATAAGATCAGGCAAGTTGATTGCACAATACTGGACATTGTACAAACCACGTGACCAATTTTTTACAACATAACCAGTCACTTGAAATCTTCTCATTTGCTGAATATATCTAGTGCCTGATGAACATTTTGTTCCAAATCATTACCCCCAAAAAATTTGTAGCCTGATTCATAAAAGATATGTGTAAAAGAACTACGTTATAAAAGTCAGCTAATTAACACTGACAAATTTAATACAGCAGCTCTAAATGAACTATAATAGTTCAATAATAAGATATTACAGACAGGGCTTCAGAATCCATATTATTTTTGTTTGACTCAAACTTCAAATTTTGTGAAAATGAAGTGGTTAAAACTTTTTACCTCCAACTCCACAAATTTTTTTTCTGAATTAGCACTTTGTAAAGCAGGTCTTTTTTCAGCAAAGTTTGCAGAAATCAACATAAAACATCTTTTCAAAATTACCTGCAATTATACATTGCTTCCAAAAGCATGTTGCTGAATACTTAAATGTGAGGGTGCAATATATTTAGTTTGAATTTATTGACCACATGTGAACAGCCTGAAATAACATACAGAATGCAGCATATAATTACATCTGTAATTTTAATACATCATCAGTGCTATCCATAACAGCATTACTTGCAGATTAAACAAACTGTGTAAAGATACACATCAATTTTTATCTATTATTATCGAGCATTGTCATAGTAACAACTACAAATTTGCAGACCTCAAAAGCAATCGTAGTTGTTTTGAGGCAATTTGATCATAACTTGATAGATTATGCTAGAGTCAACCATTTAAAGACATCATAAGATGCATAAAAAAGCAGGTACTTTTGCAGTTGAAATTTTGTGTGGCAATGTGACATTACTAGGATCCCCCTGCCCCCTATGACATTATTATGACCTTTCAAAGAATTTCAAATGCCAATTCAACTGTAACTGTTTTTTAAAAGTAATAGCTAGAGGTCCGCCAGCACACCTTCATTTAAGAATTATTTTTCTGCCACCAATCACAAGACACTGTTCCAACCACTTCAAACCGTGTGTACTTTTGCCCCTATGAAACGCTGAGTTCGCCCCACTAGCGATACAGTGAATGTAGTCAAGAAGTGTCTATGCCTGTTGTGCAAGTGCTTGTCAGTTCGGATCTCACCATTGCTGCTTTTGCTTCATGGTAGCAGTGGTTACACTTTTGATGGGAGCAGCTTTTATTATCCTTTTAAAAAAGTTTCGAAAACTTTGGGTTTACATTTAGGGCTTAGTGCATTACTAGCATGTGTAGTGTAGTCTAGAGCATGCTCATCGTGGATGCAGATGTTATGTTAGTGTCATATGACAGGGGGCAGACGAATAGTTTTTGAAAAATGAAGGTCTGCCGACAAACCTATAGTCATTGCCTTTTTAAAAAGGTGGTTCTAGTGTATGTCCAAGGCTTTCATGACAAAAATGATAGTATAGTGGACACATTAGTGCTTTAATGTTTTGTGCATTCTTACTGCGTAATTCCCAGTAATATTCCATTCGTGATTTAACGTGATGTACTTGTTTGCGAACAGTCCGACCGTCGACGCGATA
>Ga0210059_1010644_pt1 | contig 14165 bp, 9 predicted proteins | sample Ectturendosymbi2_FD_188042 | JGI IMG/M metagenome (GOLD analysis project Ga0210059, IMG submission 188042) | Ecteinascidia turbinata endosymbiont from Florida, USA - Sample 2 (SPAdes) (version 2) | ecosystem: Host-associated > Tunicates > Ascidians > Unclassified | place: Key West, Florida... | reverse complement strand
GTACCGGTCTGCGGACCGGCGGTTGAGAACCACTGGTCTACATCACCTTACTAAATCAACTTTTCCAACTGAAATACAACTCTGCCTATTGCGCACATGCGCTCAAAACACCACACAAAAACCCTTTAGCAGCGCACAGCAATCACCAGTATAGAAAACGATTTTCAGTTATTCACGCAGTTTTCATTCGCACAAGCCTTGAGATGCCAAGCAAATACACAGTAGCCAGATAAAATCGGAAATAGACCAAAACAAACGTTATCCCGCGTTTTCCAGCATTCTCATTTGACACCAAGCTGTTAGCCAAGCGCAAGTGAGCAAAACATATACAAAATTCAACTTAGCGCTGTCACAACGCTGACAGTGCTCTGCAAAGCGCATCAAGTCAGACTCCAAACGTGATTTCCTTTTTGTTCCAAGTCAGATCGCTTTACACGCTAGACTCTGCACTCAGCAACGAATTTATTATTTCTCACGCATTTTCATTCGCTGGTTTTATCTGTTCCAAACCCCTAATCTCATTCCAACGTTTCTCCCTTCGATGTCAATCACCTTAGAAGAAAATCAACCATTAAATCCGAATGCAATTCTATATGACGAAATATGGGCACCCATTTTAAGCTTATACAACGAGAGCTGCAATGTCAGTCTAGTGCCACAAACAAACCCGCGCTTTAGTTCGCATACTACACGAAAGACTTTCTCTAGAAGGCAATACTCAGGAAAACATCGAATGCAAAAGTCTTACATCGTTCTTCAATTGCAAGACATAAATTTTAAACAAATCTGATAGGCAAAAATCAGTGCTCCTCATCTCAAACCATTCCAATATTTTTACAACAACATAACGTCAGATCGCCAGAATTCCAGACCAATGGGTCAAACCCCTTGCAAGACTCTTCTCAGAGCAAGATATCGAACAACAGTACAAAAACAAGACGAGATTGCAGAGGGCACTATTCAACTTCAGAAGGTAAGAAGACAGTTGTCAGAAGTGGTCCTAAAAATTTGTTTGAACTCTGATATTTTTTTTCCGCCTATGATGATGATAATCTGCTAACTTAACGGACACTTAATAGCAACGAGCACTCACCAATTTTTTTTCAGATAATGCCCACAATACGAATTACTAATAAAAATATTTTTTTTTGCTTTTCCTGTGGATGTCAACATATTGCTTGCGTTATGAACTCCTAAATTACAAGCCAAGTAGTGTTCATCTGCCAGAATTGCTGAGACTTCACAATGGAATTTTTTTGCGGTTGTACACTTTGCTCGCGTGACAAACACCTAAAGTCCAAGCCGTGTAATGTGCAGCTAGGAGGAATTTCTCTTTGGGATGTCTTACAAAATTTATGATTTCGATATAACCGTGCACGGAATATTAAGATATTTTTTTTGATGGATCCATCATGAAATACGATTTACTTTATTTGCATATAATTAATATTGTTAATAATAGACTTAAAGAAAATTACGCTTTTCGTTACTCGAAGTGAAAACTTGACTACTTGACCCTCATGCCGGCACTTTGTTCTATCCACTTTCATTTTATCGTTTTCTATATTTCTTCCTTTCTAGTGAGCTTCCATGGGTCAGTTTTCACCAACAGAATAATTTTTTTAACCCGAAATTATGCTATTTTTCGTCATAAGTTATGCGATTTTGCATACGAAATTTATTGAATAGAATTGGTGCTAGTGCCCCAATATTTTTGGTCGTCACGTTGTACTTTTACTTGTATGATGAAAGGAATATAAAGTCATTTCAAGCAGTACACGTGCCTGTCGGGACGATTGTTGTAATTTCTACCTGTGAAGGGCGGACTCTTCTTATAACCTAAAAACTTCGCATTTTTTTGGCCGTCAACTTACACTTCATTTGGATGGTGGAGGAATGTAAAGCTATCTCAAGCAGTGTATGTGCCAAACTACCCCGTTTCTATGTGAAACAAACCAGTTTCTATGTGAAACAACTCCGTTTCTATGTGAAACTATCCTGTTTCTATGTGAAACAACTACGTTTGTATGTGAAACTGCCCCGTTTCTAGGCGAAACAACTCTGTCTCCATGTGGACGGTCCTGTATCTTTGTGGACGGATCTGTATCTTTGGGGACAGCTCCTTTTTTGATTAGGCAGAATCGTTTCTGTGTGGACGGCCTTGTTTCTGCATTTACCCGAAGAAGTGTCTAGCCTTCACTTAGAATTTTTTGAAAAGAAAGATGATTCGAGTTCGCGGATCGTACACTTCAGTTATATTTGTTTAAACAAATTTTTTCTTGTGTTTTTGTAATGTTATTTCATCACGTGTTATAGGACCACGACTGTCACTGTCTCTTTAAAATACCGTTCACTCATTATTTTTTCAGGAACCCGAATCGTCACCAACAAAACACAAAACTGGTGAAAGAGGTAACATTCACTAATTCCACACAAGGATAAAAAATCATTGATTAAATTTTCTACAGGAGATGCAACAAGATTTAGAATTGACCCCTACGAATGCGAAACAACCAACACCCCCTTTGCAAAATAACACTCAGAGTCAGCAAAGTTATCAAAATCCAAACCTAATTTTTCACCCCCTCAAGCAATTACACGGAGAGGATTAACAGTAAAACCCAAGCTCTCTCCTTACATGCTCTATCCCTAACATTATTTCAATTTTTTTATAGAACCATACTATATGCGCTTTAACTTTATATTAACCTAGATATGCTTTTATTATCCAGAAACAAATTAGACCATATGTAATTCAGAAACGACTAAATTAATATTACTGGCCACACTTATGGTGACATCACTAGCCTTAAAAACCCATGCACAACATGTGCACAATCCTATAACATCTGAAGCACTCGCAAGAATTCACAATGTTTCAAATACAAATCTAACCAGATCGGTAAGACAGACACTCGAAAAACATAAATTATAACGATTCAGGTAATAGCACAAAGCTGTGGCATAACATTGTTACTGGAAGAAGAAATGAAAGATCAAACAAGATTTAAACGTCAACCAGACAAGATGCACAACTCGTTGATGAAAGCAAACCAAGTTGTTTCTGACGGGAGAATTGTATTTCTAGTCGAGACCCACCAGGACAACACAGCGTTTATATAAGGCCAGGTGACCCATGCCAAGAAATTTCCTGAACATTCCCCTGTAAATCCATGTCAGTTAGATGCCGGAGGTTTTTTCCATATTGGATAGTATACAAAGATCGAGTGAAATGTTTCAGCTGTTCTCAAACAGTCTCCGGGTGATGATACTCTTTCATCACACTGGCACAGTATCGATTGTCAGTTCATTTGCGGTGCAGATAACACTAACGCACCCTTCGGTACAACATTTGAGAACCCGAGGACACAAAATACTTCCACCATGCTGACTACCGCAGCGCGCGGTTCCGCAACATCGGGAGAACCACGTGCTTCATTACCAGGCGCTTTGACTTCGGGAATGTCTCGAAGTAAGAACGATGTCCTGGTGACAACCGCTCTAACATCCACAAACACTGTTTCGGCTTCCTCGAACGTTGCAACTTCTCAAAATACCAATGCTGCTGATGCATCGCCTATTTTCGAACAATTTGCTCAATTCTTTCCTTGTTCAAACCCAGTCAATCCTCACATGCGAAGCGAAGCAGCTCGTTTACAAACATTCCAAGATAGATCACATGCATGGCCAGCTCATCGAATCGCAGCTACACCGGAACAAATGTCTCACTGGACTTTATTATCTAGGAGAGAGAGACCGGGTTAAATGCTGGTACTGCAACAGAGGATTACAGAATTGGGCGAGATTCGACAACCCATGGTTCGAACATGCCAAATGGTTTCCGACATGTGAGTACCTTGTTCAGAAGAAGGGACCTGAGTTCGTTGTGAACGTTTTCAGCAGATTTCCAAATTTAGATCGACTAGCCGCCATAAATCATGCAGGTCCTCTTGTTGCAAACGCACCTCAAACTGCTTCCAGGCTCAGGTTTTTGTCATCTTCGAACGAATTCCCACAAATATTTTATCCTAAAGAACAACGAAGAAAATTGGAAAAGAGAATAAATGAAGAAATGCAAGCGTCTTCATTTGCAGCTGAAGCAAAATTGATAGGTTTCAGTGATGAAGAAATTCGAGGAGCTTTTCTTAAACAAATTGAAAATCACAACGCAACTTTCGCAAGCTTCACAAACTTAGTGGAAAGTATTCTTGCTCTCCAAATGGTGAAAAGCTCATCTTCAACGTCAATCGCTGAGTCACAAAACAGGGATCGCCCGTCGACATCGAAAGAAACTAATGGGTCATCCAGCACACCTCAGAATAAAAGCAGACAAGAACTCGAAGAGCTCAAGCAAATGAGTTTGCGCAAAAAGTGCTTTCAGTCGAAAACTTCTGTCGTGTTTTTGCCATGCGGACATTTGGCAGTTTGTAGCAACTGTAGCAGACAAAACTCAATATGTCCAATTTGTAAGGCAAATGTCCGGGAAAAAACACAATCCTACATCGTGTAATCAGCATGTAGTTGAACATTTATTTTTTGTTCTAACTTGAACATTTTCAACGTAGACCACATTTTTCATTTATAAAATTGTGTGATTTTGCTATTTATAGCACAGTCCTTTCTTGATTCATTTCATCATATATGCGTTACCGACCCAACCCATAACTATTGTTTTGAAAACTCTTTGAATTTCACCCGAAATTTCCCGTTGCAATCTTCCCAAATTCATAATATAAATTTACACCCGCCGTGACGATTGCCGCTTACTCATAAAAACATCATAACATTTTTTTCTTTCTCCCCCTACCCACAGCTATTTCAGAAACTAACTCATGGCTGAACATATTCCAAACTTAGAACTTTTACAATTTAATGATAATCTTTTGGAAGATAATAAAGGAAACAAAACCATGTCTATCTCACCATCAGTCCGATGGGCGGACACACAGAATGATCACCACGACTCAGCAGATGGGACATCAGATACACAACACACACCAGAACTGCAAGAAAAAAAAACTCGGAGAACCAAAGGCAAATCACGTAATACACGGCACACCTTGCGAAATTTGGATCGTAAGCTTGACAAAATCCACAGAGACTTGGCTCATGTCAGCTGGTCACAAGGGAGGAATGAGTCTCAACAAAGGCCCAGACCTCTAACAGGACGAAAACCCCCATATATGAATGCACTCACTTATGAGCTGACACCCGCCGCTGCACGTGTTGTCTTTCGCATTCTTAATCCCAATTGCATACAATGGCTTTGCAAGGACCAAAAAATCATCATTAAAACACCACGTCGATATGAAACCAAACCGCTCTGGCGCGACTCGCGTGGCCAAGTCACGCCGATGCTGGCTTGTGCCCAAGCCTATGCAAAATTTCTGTACATACCTGGTCTTCAGGTCATTCAGAATAACGGAGTACACTTTCACTTCACGCCAGCACGGAAATACCGTGATTTATTAGTCAAAGATAAAGTGGCCGTGTATAATGGTATCAAGATAAAATTAACGAGCCTGGCTACAAAACAGCAAGCTGTCTTCCCGCGAGGCGTCTATCTTGGTGATTTACACATCACTACTACACTACAATCAAACTCTTGCTGAAATACTTCATGCACTATACTCAGTAAGTAATATACATTGCATACAGTCAACCTCATTATAACAGTTTGATTAATTCAAATTCTCATACTGATTGCTTACACCAAAAATATCTTAACCTCTACTTTTTATTTTAAAACGATTCCATAAACAAATCAGAGTTCACGAATCAAATAAATAAGAACTAAACTCCTAAAATCAAAGACAATGAATAAAAATACAATGCATGAAGACAAACCTCATCACCTTCCTGCTATGGCTTACACAACGATAATTGAATGCAAACATTCATATGCAATCAACCCGTCACAAAACTCCGTGTTGCAAGCCCAACATGACGCAAACTTAGCGTCGCAATACTAACTGTCGTTGATTTATCAACTCAGACGTCGACAATTTTACGCAAAAACATGCAATGTCGACACCTAATATGTCAATTGACAACCAACGAAACAAGAGTTGCGACTGCAAATTCCCACATTCTTTGTGGCGAAACATATCTGGCACACTCCACAAGGATGTGAGCCCTTTCACACTATAACTTCTACCGACTATTACGCATATGTCTACATACTTGGTGTCAAGTGCAACAACTTGTCACAATAACAATTTCAAACTTTTTCTGTCATGCAGTCACACCAATATTGTCAACAAGAATCACGTGGCAATCAATTAATGAATCAAGCTAAACTTAACACATTTGACAGAAATTCAGAAAATCATTATTCCCAAAAACGTGCATTTTGAAAGTTTGATATTATAAGGCAAGCTCGAGGTCGATTCAGCTCGAGAACAACGAGCACATGTTTAATCCTTTGCTCAAAATTTGTGATTAATAAAACGATTACTCTTCAGTTGTTGCAAACTGTTCCCTACCTTGAAGCGGAACCAAGAATTTTATTTCTCACATGCAAATTCTTTTTCACCACGACAAGCAACAACATACGAACATCATGTTTATATACATAACCTCTCTCTGAACGTTAATTACTAATTCTGCATTTCCCAGTCCCTTTCCGGACCAGCTGCCACACCGCTGGGATGTGATACCACTCATATTCCAAGACAGCACCAGGAAAGCAGACAAATTCCAATACATACACTAATGACACACGCACTAAATCTTTTAAAAATCGATAGTGTCACTAAATCTCCGCAATATGGTTCAGTACGTTTCCAGAACAATACTTATAATCAGCAATACTTCCCACAAGGACGGCATTACAATTTAATTCAAAAATTTGATCAACATTGCACATGTCTACTCTAACGACAAATTATCTGGAATCCAGCATTACAATGAACCACTTTAAAGTTCGGAGAAGCCCTACATAAAAATAACAGAATTGAAACACTTAAATCCAAAACACTCAGACACACACGACATAAATTCTGAAATGCTCACATCAAAAATTCCCTGACAGATAGAAGGATAAATGGCATAGAAAGCATTTATATTTGCGATATCTCCTCACCAACTGCACATATAATCGCAGGATTAAATATAACTTCCTCAGGGATAAAACAAACAATATATAAATTTATTTCGACCAAAACAGGTTCACGCAAAAACGTGCAGAAATTTTTCAGGACACATAATACAACAAACTTTTAATTGCTTATGCTAATGAGTGCTTCCCATCAAATAATCATACTACATATGGAATTGTAACGTAAAATCACGAAACACCTAGAACAAAGAGAGAAGTTATTTTTACGAGTAGTCATACTAATCTCTGTCCTAGCAGATACATTAGTAAGTAGCATAATCCAAAGTTCAAATAAAAACATATAACGATATATCAAACAACAAAATTTAAGACTTGAAAAGTCAATTCACGCTACAGTTAGATCAAGTGAAAGAAAAAGTTACTGAGTTACAAACACAGCAGCTTGAATTGGCAAATGTTATCACCCCACTCTCAAGAGTAACAGCCAAACCGGAAAATAGACAACAAAGAATTGAAAATTTCATGTTTTCATTTAATAGACAACTTCTCGAACAACAAATAATAACCACGAGAAGATCCATCGAAAACAGAAAACTAATTTTGAGTCAAAACGCTCAAGAAACACAATGCTCCATAAAAGAATATAACTCCCGAAAACTAATCTTACAAGCACTTAAAAGACAAAAAAAATATACCTTTTCTGAGAAACGATACAATCTATCGAAATCAACTTACGAAAGGAATCATACACAAGACGGAAATTTACCGACTAATACAACAACAACGTCAAAACTTCACTGATTGGGTCAAAAAGCACCCACTAATTGCAAGAAATATCACATAGACTGAAAGAATTTGAAATCTTGCAGAAAGCTTACAAAAGACAAAATGAACATTCTAATGACATACAGATACTCGAAAAACTATCAGCAATAACCATAAAACCTATAGAAATTATCAATTTTGGACCGAGGATCGCAATTGGTGGAAAATGTAGTTAACAAAAACATCAATGTACTAAGCGAACCCATAAAAATTATAATTATCGCTGCGAGCATCATAGGAGGAATCATATTACTCCTCATTGCCTATAAACATTTTCTTGCCAAAGAAAACGAAAATGCAAACGTAAACATGGCAGTGAACTTACAACTACATCCACATATTTGGAAAGAACATGATAAATATTACAAAAAATAAAGTCACACTCTCATTGTGACCATTTTACTCCAGATTCCCCAACAACTAAAAACTTCTTGGTTTACCGTGACCGCGTTCATCGGACTCTCACTTATCATCCTCACTGTATTAGTAATAAGTCTCGACTCTATACGAATAAGGAGTAATATAAATGCTCCTCACAAACGATTGAGACGAAAACAAAGGAACAGAAAAAACAGGAGGATCTACTAAACCTTTCACAAAAGGCAAACTTCGGATCTGATATCAACTTACCATCAGATTACGTCATGAGCATGAGTTGCTCTTCAGGATACGGATCAACCATAATTAACGAAACAATCAAAGAAGAAGAAGAAAATCCACAAGATCAAAGTGACCAGGAACAACCAATTGAGACTGAACATCCTCCGGAGCATATTACTACTGAATATGCCCTCAAGGAACAAAATTGATTAGGCAATCAATTCCCGTGAACCCCGGATGAATGTTACAGGCAAGTTTTGTCTGTAACAACTATTACTGTATAGAAAACAAGCCTGCTGAAAGACTCACAAGCCTGAAGCAACCAGAACGGACTCAAAAGAGCTGCAGCCAATTAAAACCCATTATTTGGTCAGCTGACCCTGAACACAAAGTCATTTAAACGTGAGCAAGAGTCATATGATGCTTGAGCACGATCTGGTGAAATCCCAAGGAACGAAGCGTCTCCGAAAGTTCTGGAAGCATTTAAGCTAGCCAATCATAAAACAATTACTTAATTAAGAGCCAATTAAAGCACCTGAAGAAAAGGGGAACCACCAAGAAAGGCGTTGCATTCTGGACTGAAATTCAGACTTTCTTCGTCTGCCTTTAAGTATGATTTCACTATCTGGTACCGAGATTAAGTCATAGATCCGCATTGTGCTTTCAGTACACTACCGACTATGATCAGGACGAAGAAACTGGCTTGCTCCGCCTTTACGGTCTGACTTCATTGTCAGGTACCAAGGTTAAGTCACTGTCCCGCATTCGTACTTTATGTACACTACCGGCTGTGATCAGGAGTAAACAAATGGTAGTCCGCGGCTCGCACCAGATACCATGTCAGTTTAGAGTTTCAAAAAGCTGGTTTGTCCTAGCAGGATTGTACCAGTCTAAAGTGGCTTGTCCGGGATAATCACTGCCAGTTTAGACGACAACAAGTGGCTTGTTCGAATGAAACTCTGCCAGGCTAAAATGCTGTACCATTCCAGCATAGCCTTTGTCGTGTCAGTCGTTCTGGCTTGAACCACAGTCGTGAGTGAGTTACATTCGTGTCTTACTAAATTGTTGACATTTCCAGAAAAGTCGCGAGCATTCAGTTACGAACAGCAGCGTTCGAAACCTTAATTACTGATAAATTTCCGCTTTAAAACTTTACAATCGATGCCGCACAAACTGGACATTATGTCGAAATATGAATGTAACTAAGCACAGTCTAATTGTTACCAGACAGAAGAGCAGACACATCTTTAAGCACAGTTATAACAAAATAGTGACCTTTTAAAACAATACACGTGGGTGTTAAATAATCTTTAGCTTATAATAGGTTTATATTTATAAGTAAGATGCTTGAATAAGAGAAGCGAATTATATAAATCGTTGATCTCTTAAAACGCAAATTACTAAGATGCAGAATTAAGTTATAAGAATTCTACGAGCGTTATGACATGTCGAGAAGTGCTCGAACATCATGGAATATTGTATTTTGGTGAGTACCTTTCTGTTTCATTTGAAATTATGATTCATGGCAAATAAAAATAGTAATAAAAATACAATTCTCAAGTGTGTATCTGTTGAAGTGAATTGTTTGAGGTATCAGAAATAAATAGGCCTGTCAACCAGACTTGTTTCTGCGAGGACGGACCTGGATTCATGAAATGAGAACCCATGCATAAGAAAGATTTCATCTGAATCCAAATCACATCTTTGTCACTCTTAGGAGTCGCGAAATGTGTAACATTTTTGGCGCCCGAACGTGGTTTATCAGAAAACAAATTTTTCTGATATCATCACATATAATTTCTGATACCTACAAGGTTCCTTCAATTCTTGATTGCCCATGTGTGCAACATTTTGGCGTTTAACATGGATTCTCATAAATTAATTTTCTCTGACATTTGTACAACCAGTTCTGAAAACACATAAAACTTTCTTAAATACTTCTCGGATGCCTGTGTCACACCTGACACAGAACGTCTTTCATCAAAAACAATTCATTTTTCTAAAATATTTTCCATGAGCCTTTGAAATATTCTGAGGCACAGCATTGAGTAAACTTTCTTTAGAATTTATCAAACTTAACTTGTAAACCTCTATAAAGTTTCTTAAAAATTTTATGGATGCCTGTGAGACATTTGGTAACCAACGTGTTTTGTTTTTCGAGGAAACAATTAGATAACATGCGTGCATTTTTGGTTCACACTTTATTTAATTTTCAATTTTTCTAACACACCATCTTTATATTTCTTCGGGATGATATACCGTTTCGTCACCCATTCGTGTTTGATATTTAAATATATTCTTCATTTTTTACAGAATTCAGCTTCTCGAGAGGAACAACCACCTCACACTTTAACATTCCTATTAATTAAGTTAATATTGTTGCTATTCTCCTATTTTTAGTCTTACATCTACACATTAGAACCATACCGAGTCTATTTAAAATATGATCTTTGATCTAAGTTCTGCCATTCTTAATCTAAGAAAAACTATGGACTCTTTCACCATTATTCCATAAGCCCTACATTTAACAGCAGTCACATTTTTCAAACTTTACTTTTCCTAAATTGAACAATTCTCTTTGCTGCCAAGCAATGTTCAAAAGCGACGGCAGGAGGATTGCTGCGCTCTGCGAAGCCAGCAGTGCCGAAAAAAAACATCGCGCAGGGCGTGTTGCGAACTTGTTTCTAGAATCATCCGCAGATATGGCAAAACACTCGCAGTTAGTCACGTTTGCATTCAACAGCAAGCGTCGTGACAACAAAACCATCGAGAGCATGCCTCGATCGATGCTTGCGTTTTTCACGAAACGCTGTCTCACGAACAAACAGCAATACACAGCAGTTACATCACTTGATTTTGAATTTTTTATGGAACGACTTCACGTAGCATCTCTGTTGAAAATATTTTGGTAACTTGCTACATTTTCATACACGTGGTTTGAAATCTATTCATTTTTTTAACTTTCACATTTTTTGACAAGACGGCGCGGTACTTTTGAGCCCACACGCTGCATAGTTTTGGTACCTTTGCAAATTATCCGCAAAGGCGAGCGTCTCATTTTTCAAACGACTTTTTGCAAGAAAACGCAGCTTTCTCCATTCAGTGTGCGTTGTTGCTAGGCTAATACTTGACCATTGCACTTTAACAAACCTTCCATCGGACTACACTAGAACTCACACCCTTGCGCAAAATGTAGAAAACTTTTTTTTAACCTCCAGTTTCTCTTTAAAACATATAAAAACGATTTTGCTTAACACAATCATAATAATATTTGCTAGAAACCGCATAAAAACCATCACTGTTGCATCGAATAAAGTAAATTTTCCCATAATGCACAAATTTAAGTCTTTCACCGTTGTAGGGATGCGCACAATATAACTTTTATTCTGTCACCTACTGAGACTTCGGACAGTGAATTCGCAGGCGAAACAGATTTTTTTCATAGCTGTCTTCATTTGCTGCCATTGTCAACATTATCACATTTCACTTTGGCACTATGCCACTTTTTTCAAACAAAACGCATATTGAGCGATAACACATTTTATCAATCTTTTCGCGAAATTGCTGTCGCGAAACTGCTTGCGTGAAGCGCACCAATACTGACGTCGCGACCCAACTGTAACGTCTCACGTCTAGTTTATAGCCAAACGACTTTCTCAGAAGTTTTGCTGTTAAAACGCAGCATCACGAAACGTCACGAAATCGTTACGACTTAGTCGTGACTCATTCTTGTTCAGCGGAACAGCTGCTTTCTGCGCTGTAGCGCATTCAACGCGTATTTTCATAACAGAGCAATTGATTGTCATCAGTTTCAACCTCAACCCTAACATAGGAACATTTCGTTATTTAGATGCCAATTCAACACTTGATGGAAAATTCGTTGTTGAAAAATTTCTTCATATTATCACTGGCTAAACCACTTCATTTCGTTGAAATTTGTAAAATGCCGACGTAACATCTGATATCAGACGCGGTTTCAAAACCACATATTTCGTTCCTACCGCTCCAACAGACGCCAGCCTAATCTCTGGTGCACAATGTAGGCCACTAGCTAGCTATGCAAAATTATAACTTAGCTAATCGCTATAGTAACATTTCTATAAATTTCATTTTTCCAAATTCTAATTATTATTTCTTCAAATTTTCATTCACTGCTAAAGTTACACTCGACACTCAAGACGCTTAAATAAACCTCAAAACGTATCAGCTCTACTCATGATATTTAGAAAACTACCCTAAAAGTTGAAGCTACGGTCTGCTGTCGAAGTATTTTAAAAACATTGCTCTACACCTAATGGTTTCGCGAACTTCATTCATCAGCCTTCTTTAACGCTGATAGACCCTTTCATGCACAACTTAATAAACAATCTCTAGAAACGCTCACTAACCACATCAATAAATACAGTGTAACGCAGGCAATTTTCATTTGATTTGAACACTACATCAGACGCTCAAGGCGATTTAAAATTAACTTCAATTTTTCATACAATTCATGATGCGCACTTTTGAACGCTAACCGCTATCAACGAAACCTTCAATATCGATAAACAAGTTCAGAACCTTTGCTTGGCAAACATTGCCTTCAAAGGACTTTTAATTCCTTTCATTTCTGTAAACGCCGGAACTATCTGACACCATCAATTTTATATTTTTCAACCGCTTGAGGTCACAATATTTTTTCTCATACCGCAGTTTCCACGAGTTACAACTTAATTTTTCACTCACCGCATAAAAATATTTCAAACCTCAATACAGACAACAAAAAATTACACTCCCGACCCTCGTAGAGTTAGGTTTCAGCATTTCTAGGCTCTCTCTTGGCGACGATTTGTGTTTACTGTTTAGAGTTACCAAACAATCTTCTAACAGCATTTTCTTTTCGATTTCAGGCTAAAACTTTGTTCCTTGTTCTCATTTCCACCAATGTGTGAATGATATCTTTTAACATCAACTATCACATTTTTTTGTAGGGCCTTCCTTCTCGATTACAGTTAAGGCTCCATTCCAAAATTTACTTCCACTCCTTAAAACTATCAAATAGTTAGCAAAAACACAATGATATGCACATCACGTACACCAAACTCTTCATCATCAAACATACACCTAGGTATATCTGCATCATATGCTGTCTCTTCGCATTGGGGCAATAATGCAAGACGGAATCCACAGAAAACAAAAGCCTTTAAAGAAGTCATCTCATTGAAGCTTACATACACTGTCAAATTCGACAATTTGACGATCACACAGACAATCTTCTCTGTCAGCGTCTAGTCTACATCAGTGGTTCTCAACCTTTTTACACCAGCGGACCGGCACACCCGCAAAAAAGCTTTGCGGACCGGCAACATACAATTGCAATGAATGGACCAGGTTATCACAATCATTTTGTCAGCCAAAGCTACGGTTTCATTTCGAGAATCCTCATATTCAGAACAATAATATAGGCTAGTCAATGTCGTAAGATAACTTCTACAAATGTTGACTTGAGGTGTTTTCAGTAATACCTCTTTAGCATTGACATCAACGCTTGTCAAATACGGTTCAAAGTCGTGAATTTCTCCGTATTTCCCTTCTGCACAAAGCTATCCCAAAGGGCAAGTTTTGTTTGAATGCCGTGTCCTATTTCTCAGCACAAAAATATTTGTGCAAAACCCCTGCAGATATTTGTGCAAAACCCCTG
>Ga0210059_1010643_pt1 | contig 14167 bp, 8 predicted proteins | sample Ectturendosymbi2_FD_188042 | JGI IMG/M metagenome (GOLD analysis project Ga0210059, IMG submission 188042) | Ecteinascidia turbinata endosymbiont from Florida, USA - Sample 2 (SPAdes) (version 2) | ecosystem: Host-associated > Tunicates > Ascidians > Unclassified | place: Key West, Florida... | reverse complement strand
CGATTGAGGCGATCACCCCCCCAAAAAAGCTTGCGAAAGTATCTTGTGTAAAATTCCGAAAATACCATTCGCGATATAAGGCCATTTTGTCGTCCATTGTTTTGTCACAGCAGTGTTGTGAAATATACTTGATCTATCTTACGGCAGCGAAGCTGTTAAGAGACTTGACTATCAAATAGTACTGAACCCCCCCCCCTAACCTTACTGGCTGGATCCGCCCCTGGGTGATGGTAGCTCGAGATTTCACCTCTCGGCCGGGTCTTGCCAAGACCTTGTATATTGGTACTGTAGCCTTCTTACCAGGCCACGGTGTGCGGAAGAGCTGCAGGAACATTGAAACCATACATTGTAAAAACTCAGTCGTAGCGCTAACAAGATCACTGCAGTTACAAAGCGCCAGCAACAAAAACACCATATAAGCAAACAACTTTGTCGCGAAGCGTCATGCCGTGAATTCTTCGAAAAAACTCACCTCTGCCGCTTGCACTTCAGATAACACATTTTCGGCCATAACCCAACATGAATGGCAACAGGTGAGGATCGGAACATAGACCGGTTTAACAACTGAGAGCTTGGCGGTGTTTGAAAATTCCCTGTTTGCGGACGCGGATTTACTATTAGGCTAAAAAGGCTTAAGCCTGTGGTCCCCAATTTTTGGTGGGCCCAAAATTTCGGGAGTAAGGACAGTTTCCAGCATTTTGTAAGTATTTTTGTTTTGGTTCAACGCACGTTTTTTGACTATGCCGCCAACAAAAGATCTGTATAGATTAGCGCGAAGGATTACAGTGACTGACGATGAGCCATTTTTATGGCGTTGAGAATTGATTATTGTTGCGTATAATGTGTGGAACAAAGCGCCTGAATCCATTTTCAGATAACACGAGGTCAATGAGGTACTTTCATTCACCGCGGGTCTATCTCTTATTGCTTTTTATGGGTAAGGTACGGGGCAAAGGCAAGACTATCCTGTTTCTTGCTAAGGCTACAGAGGTTAAATGGCGCAAAATGTAGTGGCATATCTACGCGAAATGGCGCCAATGGCAAAGTTGAAGTGTGCGCCCTCCAATAATTAATTTATGTATTGTATATTAGGCACAATTTTTACAAAAGTTAAAAGAAAATAAATGTTTTGAAATGGAAAATATTTGTGTTCATCTTCGCTTGAATATTTTAAATAATTAAATATAAATTATCCACAAGGCCATAACTTTAGACAAGCGATCAAAAAATATCACACTTCCATACTGATTTATTTGTATTGTGAAGAATATCAAAACATTCAAATAATAACGTTATCATAATTTATGTGCCTACACATGGGTGGCGGAACCTTTTTCAAAGTGGGAGGGCACAAGTGCACGTCAAAAAAGCTATAGAAAATTTTTGTAGTTTGAGTTGCCAACTGTGAAGTCACAAGCATTCAACTATGTCGCCATTACCTATACACCATATGAAGGTATAAATTACACTATTTTAGACAAAATTAAATCCCTATGAAAACGTATCGATGAACCACCTGAAATTCAGAAAGGCTGTTTCTGGGGCGACCCGGGTCAACAGCGTCACTCGGGCTCATCATACGGTTTGTTCTGGCTGAATAAAACCGTTCAACGCTTGCATCACTGAAATTTCCATTTGCGTTCATTCTGGCCGGCATTATTGTTGCTCTGTTATAGTTACGTAACAATAAATGAGATGTTAGCATGATAACTTCTCCATTGTTGAATAACGTACGTCACAGAGCAATGATAACGCCCGTAAGTCCTCTGCACACCAAGGCTGTGAAGCCGGTGCTCACATTTCAGGCTCCAGCTCTGGGCATCTAAATTTTTTCACTCCGGCTCCAGAATAATTTGGTCATAGAAATCAGAAAAAGCATTGCATTCATAGAAATCAGAAAAAACATTGCATTATTTGTGTGACTCGCTTGCCCAACCCAGTATCTCTGTGGATGCGGAACCCAAATTTCAGGCTCTGGCTCCACCATCTAAAAGTTTTTGGCTCCGGCTCCAGCCACACAAAATTGCTCCGGCTGCGGGATCCGGCTCCGGGTCCTTGGCCCTGCTGCGTATACTAGGGCTCATTCATATTAGCCCGAGTTACTGGATAATCTATCGTTCGTTTGAAATTATTCTTGAAATGGAAACTCTCCACTGGATTGGAATTCAAATCCAATGTTCTATGCAAATCCAAAAACATTCGGTCCGATATGAAGTGTGTTTTAAAAAATACTTAGTGGCAGAGGGCAGCTCGGGCTCTAATGGATGAGCCCGAGTAAAGCGCGAGCGAACGAAGTCAAGAGAACGCTTACTACGAACGATATTGTTTTATTCAGATCACCTGCAACATAAACGAGAAAGGCCAGACATGCAACGAAAACATATGAACAGCGACAAGGCCCAGCGAAAAGAGCCCAAGGTAACAACTTCGTGAAGTGGGACCGTGGGTGGTGGCACAAATGTACAAGAAAAGCAACATTCTACAACACAAGTCGTAATCAAAGACTCGGGCTAAGCCCGTGTGTAAAAACACTAAGAACACAGCCTAAAAAACAGGAAAAATGACACAGCATTGATACCTTTCTTAAACACATTCAAAATCTTAACTTTTCCACATCTTGAACACAGAATTAACATGACTGAATACTCATTCTAGAACTGCGTTAGATACCAGAATGCAAAGACAAGCAGGGCCGGCCCTAGCAGGTACGGGGCCCAATGCAAGACCTAAGCGCGGGGCCCCTCGTACTCCTGGTTTTATGACGTCATCGTGTTCAGTCAACCGTGATATACGACAGACCCGTAACTAGGGGGGTGCAGGGGAGGCTTCGCCCCCATGAAAATAATTTCGCCCCCTAGAAAAATGTGTTGGACATAGTTCAAAATATTTGTGTCCCTCTCAAAAAGCACTTCAACACCCTAGTGTCTCAAGCTGGTTACGGGCCTGTTATGCGACCATGGTAGAGCGTAGATATAAAGCCTTAGCACGAGAACTGAGCACGTTCGCTAACGTTTGATAATCGAGGAAATTCATCAATAGTTCTAACGTGAGCGTTGTTTGTTAACAATGAGATTTATAAGCCATTTCTACTGAATTCTCAAGCGCAAGGTGTATCTGGCAAAATGAATAATCTACCCAAACACCATGGCGCTGGGTCCCCAGAGGCGCGGGGGCCAATGCAGCTGCATCGGTCGCATCGGCTTAAGGCCGGCCCTGAAGACAAGACAAAGCAAATGTAGCAACTAGCAAGTTCTCTGTACGTTTAAGGGTGCCAATTGTGTTGCCAATGCAGAAACAAAAACACAGTTGACATGATCTGTCAAACATTTCATTTTGCGTATAATATTCAGAAAAACTTCACTATTAAGAATGGTGTTAAAACGCTTGAAATTTGGCCAAGTTTTTAATGGCGTGGCACGAATTTGTTCCTACACACAAGCATGGGTGTCAAAAGGAGGAAGGAGTTTGAGAAGTTTAGCAAAAAAGGCCGTTTTCTTAGTTTTGAGTTGTAAAACCTAATTTCACCACTTCTGGCACCCCCTACAAAAGCTTTTAGAAAAAACCACTGGTGCCCCCCTGGATAAATCCTTCCGACACCCATGCACATAAGCGTGCAAAATTACACCATTTTTGTTAAAAATTTTGTTGTATTACACCATCTGGCGACGCTGTTCAACAACACGAATGCGGTAAACAAGCACAGCAGGGTGACAAATTGTGCACGGTGCATTCTGCCAAACAATTACGAATCCTGCCAAATTACAAATAATGTTGACAAAATACGGCCAAAATTCTGCAACATTCTTTTCATTAAACGATTTACTTTAACAATGGACCCAATACTAATTGTGTTACTTAAACTTACGAGTATTTAGGCAAAATTTTCCCCTTCCCAGAAAAAATTGAGGGGGCCTAGGCCCATGCGCCCCCCCGGTTCCGCCACCTATGTGCCTACATATAGTGTTGCCTGGCAAAATTGCATATCGTACAAAAAATTAAAGAATATATTGCAACTGCAAACGGAAATTTAAAATGAAATACATTTAAATTGGATTGTGCAATAAATCATTTAATGCAAGTCATGTATCACTTGTGTTCGAAAAACACTTTCCATCGAAACATTAATATCTCCAGCCTTCTCCGGTTAAATTACACAAAAATGCACCTTTCTTCATCAAATTTACATCACACAATCTGCCCTGACTTACTCTTAGTCATTGAGGCACGAAGTTATGAAAAGACCAGTTTCAGTTTACCTGTAGCACGCAGCCAAGAATTTTGTTCGGGAGGAACCAGTCAATAACGTCGGCAGTGATTGATGTCGTTTTGATTCCCACTGTTCCTTCCGTTTATTTGCTAACAGTTGAAAATTGATATGAAGCACCAGTAAAATTAATCTTAGCAGGTTTGTTTCCGGTAAACTATGCTGTAAAGTCTTGTTATACTGTATGTTGAACATGCTTCAGCTAGAAAGATAAAGTACGACAGAAGTATCAGCGATTTTGCAAACAAAAGTCCCGTCGATCGCCGACTATATACAGTAACAGGCTGGTAGGTGTAAGAAGTACAGGTGCTTTACTCAGCGCCAGCTCTTGACGCTTGCAAACCGTGCAATTGCACAGGGAATTCAATAAATATGTAATGGAAGTGTTGTCAGATAACTTCATCGCTGACTTTTTCGTTAGTTTAATGATAACTTTTTTTATTCCTGATATCAACGGAATTAAGAATAAAGTAATATGCTTATGAATTGGAATAACTTGTTCAGTGAATGTAACGAGCACGTGCAGTGCCAATTTGTATGACGTCAGTCGTCGCAAACCTTCCAGAAGGGCCCCAATTTAAAACAGCCTAGTGCCCCGAAAATGAAAATTCGCCTCTGTCTGTTTGCGACCACTGAGCGATAATGTCCACGCAGAACTGTGTTTGCTTTATCCATCCGTGTATCAATTTCCTTGTCCCGTCTTTCATCACTCGTGAATACCACCACAAGTTACTTGAACATCTTCACCTGTTACAGCGTATTGCGGCTTAGGCTTACTTGTTGCAAGCCACACAGACTTGGGTTTGTGGTGTGTGATTAAGCATCGCGTCTTTTGAACGCTGATTTTCATTTTTCATTCCTCCTCGCTCGCACGCAATAGAAAACCGTTCACGTAGATGTCGAAGAACCTGTTCAGCAAAACTACGCAAACAGTACCAAATCGTCTGCAAAAATGAAATCGATTGATCCTGCGGACCCGACAGCGACATTATCATCGAATCGACTCTGATCGGCGGGTCCAATTCATATAGACCAGGGGTTCGCAAACCGGCGTGCGTGAACTCCCTGGGGGTGCGTGAGCCAATCGCAGGGGGTCGTTAGGCGTTTCTAAAAATCAAAACTACATTACATTTGTTGTAATAAACATTAGCGGCGTATAAAGCTTGAGAGAGTGTGGGTCTTTCGTGTGGGGGGCTTGGTCATATATTTCTTCCAGCGGAATGTTACAACTGATGAGCGTCGCTTATTCAGCAGTCAACAAGAGTGAGACTAATTAAACACTTTACTGGGATGATCAAATCTAACCCTGACTTAAACCTTTTTTCTAACCCCTATCACTAGCTCTAATCTCAGCCTGTCGACACTAACTCCCACACACAGGGTCGCAGCCAGCTGATATTATCGGGAAGGGACAAAATGATTGTAACTTGTTGTTGTACTTAACAAATACACATGTTTTTGAAAATCTCAGGGAGGGGCAAATGCGCGGCTGCCCCCTGGTTGCGGGCCTGCTCACACACATTAACTAAAAACTTCGTGAGGCGGCAATCCAATCTGTAATGACTAATGACGCCAGAGCTATAGATACAGTGCTGCTCAATACAATGTCAAGAAAAGAAAATGTTATCTGGATTTCGACTGGAATAAAACTTCTTTCCTGCGCTGGAAAATCGTATAAAATTTCACCCGAAGTTTGTCTGGTTCCAAGCTTCTTTTTGTTACCAAGTCGTCCCAGTTTTCACCAGATTTTCAAAATCTGGTGGCGCATTTCATCATCTGGTAACACTGTTACTGAATATTCCAATGCCTGGTGAACAAACGTTTCTCATTTTTTGCATCAAACGCCGATGATATGCAATTATTGTCAATTTATTACGTGATACGGTTCATGAAATATTCATAATTAATGCCACAAAGCAGATGATAACCTGTTCTAGTTGAGACTACTTGTATATAAACGAATTAACTGGGTTTAGGGTTCACAGCGTTCAGCCAAATCGTCAAAAGTGTCCATGACACTGAAAACGTTGTGAACCACTGGAGTATATGTTGGTCTCTCTTTCTGCTTCGATAAACACCAAAATGTGGCGCCATTCAACGGGGCGCCACAGACATTTGGGGTGAAATTCGCTCCAAAGTCCAGACTGCCCCCTTGGATCCATGACTGCATGCATCTGTAACCACTACCTTTGTAATTATAGTTTTGCAAAGATCGCACGGTCCCTAATTGCGTCAGAGAGTAATTTTTACTATTCGTTGCTTTACTTTGAAACTAATATTCCAAAGAAAGAACTGACAAACTGCACTTTTCGGTAGATTTTGATGTTTCACAGTCTTGGTTATTTTGGGTTAGAAGCAAGCGTTTGTTAAATTTGGCTACTTCTGGCCACAGGCTTTTGTTGAATTCGACTACGTTCGGCTATTTTATGTGTAATTTGGCTGCAAACGTTTTTCGAAATCTGGTAACATTGATTCCCTGATTCTGTTGAAGAGATGAAGCGTTGGAAAGGTAAGGTTTGCCCCAGCTGCTTACCTGTTCGTAGACTGGGCTTAGACAGTAGGTGAGTGTTTTTCAACTGGGGTTCGAGGGGCTGCTTGGGTTTCGCCGAAACAGACCGAAATTGCCTGGGACGAAATGTGCAACCACAGTTCTATGCGGCTGCAGCAATACCACTTTTTCACAGTTGCACACTGGCCCCACTACAACTTGTAGAACCTACATTATTAGACCAGTGTTTTTCAACCGGGGTTCCGCGGAACCTCAGGGCTTCGCGAGTGGCTGCCAGGGTTCCGCCGAAACAGACCAAATTTGCCTGGGACGGAATTCGTTTATTACATATAGTAAGACAGACACTTGGATCATTGCATAGGGTTCCATGAGCAACGCAAATATTTGCGGAAGGCTCCGCTGCAGCAAAAGGTTGAAAAACATTGCAGTAGGTAGTTTCAACAAGCAACACCGAAGGAGCAAAATTTTTATAATCTTAAATTAGTATACGTAGACCTTGTGGTGGTTGTGCTGTGCGTTGTCAGAATCTTGAGTTTGGTACATGGGCAAAGCCTGGATTGGCTTATTTTGTTTTTTAATGGCAGTGTAGCCTACAGTTGATGAAAACTGCCAAGGTAAACAAATAGTCATGTAGAAAAGGGACGCGAAATATGAGATGTTGACTGAACCCGTTTCAAGCTTTGTGTAATCATACGTTTTTCTGCCTGCTTTTAAACGTTTTGCTCAATTAACTAGTTGCTCGGTTTTCATATAATACAGGTCATGCTGGTTCGCGATATCACATGAAACGCTGCTGACTGCTTTGTACAAAAGCACTGTATGAGGTGCAGCATTGGCTATTAGGTTCAAAGTTCAGAGCAAAAGCCTTTGAAACACTGAGGGCATTTAACGCAGTGTAATCAATTGTTCTATTAAAGATTTGTTAATCATTTTTGCACTTGTACATGTAAATAAAACTAGTTTTTTCCCCAAGAAGTAATCACTTAACTTGTCTGTGCGATAAAATTGCTTACGTTTTGAATCTCTGCTTGTAATGTTTACATAGGTTACTGCCTGTATAGTCAGGACCGTAACGAGGGGGGCAAGGGGGGCACAATAACCCGGGCGCCGAATCACTATGGGGCGCCAAATCACTGCGGGGGGGCGCCGAAAAGTCCCAATAATGTCACAAATACTTTCTTCAATACAGTACATTTGCTTCCGTAAGACCTCAGGTTCGAACATGGGGCGCCAAACCTGCTTCTTGCCCCGGGCGCCATCTAACCTCGTTAAGCCCTTGTGGATAGTACTAGGTAACCTCGTAAACTGACGATGTTTCGAAATGATGTGCGACTCCAATAATTCCGTAATGCCGGTATTTTCCGTTATAAAAAGCTCAGCTCCCATACCTTACGTGTACTTGGGGATTTTTCACAAACGCCGCAGTGGTGAGCTCGAGCATCCCAACCTTTCAAAAATGTGCTTTTCACCAACGCATAATAAACGTTGAAATATGATAGTACTGCTGCTGTTTTCACAGGCCGTCAGCAACTAAAAAAGAGAACAAAGCGTCCACCATCTTGTCCCTCAATGTCCAGTCCATCGACTTCCCCATGTACTGCACAGCCTGACGGTTCTGGACGATGAGACAATCGAATGGCTGCTCAACACCTTCCCGGAAATCTAGTGCGGCCAAGTAGTGGATAAAAGAAGAACTCGCTCAAAAGAAGAAGAAGAAGCAACTAAAACTATTCCACGAGCAAAGCCCCACACTCAACGAGCTATGGTGGAATCTGAAAATAGCTCCGCTGTTGGTTAATCATCTGCCTGCTTTGCATTAGAAGCATTGTACGCCGTTAATAAACGCTATACAGTAAAAGCGTTGTAAAAGCGTAAGAACCGTTTGAACTTGCACTGGAGATAAACGCAAATCTCTACGTTGTCAATTCGTTGCACATGCAAATAACATTTCGATGGGAGTGCTTTTCATGTGTTTTTGCAATTTGCATAAAACTCAGTTGAATCTTTTTGGCCTATAGACGGGTAAATCTCGCTTACCTGCTAATTGGAGTCAGACCTACTGAAAACGTTCTGGTGTCGGTCGTCGGTTCTGATTCGGAACTTACGACGCGTGGAGCTCTTGAGGAAAACAAGCTCGTGCGAAAAGTGTCCAGTGACTCATTGGGTGGAACGAGCTTCACTGCAGGCCCGTAACCAGCACCAAGGGGGGCGAAGAGTTTTCTGAGAGGGGCCCAAAATTTTTACACTGTGTCCAATAGATTTGAACTATGCCCAAAACATTTTTCCAGGGGGGGCGAAAAATTTTCTAGGGGGGCTCCCTTGGTTACGCGCCTGCCTCGCTGTCTGTGCCACTGAGGGCTACAGCGGAGGAGATAACGTAACTGCAACAGAGTGCGCTTGCTGTGTAGAGTAGTAGGTAGTGTTTCCAATTCGGGGCAAAATTTTGAAACCCGGATTTCGAGTGGCAGAGAAAAAAAAAGGAAAACCCGAGTTTTTTCCGGTTTTAAAAGTAAATCTTATTTGCGCAATAAAAACTCGATATCAGTCTGAAATTACTACTGTTGATCAATGTGCAGTTCATCAGTGAATTATTGTTAATTAAGTTAAGAACAGTTTTTTTTCTGATTTTTATAATATTGACGCATGAAAATCAAAGCATAATCTCATCATTCAGGCAAACAGGGTTGTCCACATAGAAACAAGAATGTCCACATAGAAACAGGGTTGTCCACATAGAAACAGGGTTGTCCACATAGATACGGGGTTGTCCACATAGATATGCGTTGTCCACATAGATACGGGGTTGTCCACATAGATACGGGTTGTCCACATAGATACGGGTTGTCCACATAGATACGGGGTTTAGGTGATGAGTGTAGTATGTGAGTGTGGCTTGACATTAGCTTGATGTTATTCGCTCTGCCAGCATTGGTGAATTCACATACTCACTTTATCTCGGGAAGAGTCTACCCGTCATAAGTAAGTGTTGTAAGTGAGTGCGGCTTGACATTAGCTTTAAGTTATTCGCTCAGCAAGCATTGGTGCACTCATATACTCGCAATATCTTAATCACAGGAGCTTGCACTATTTTCGTGTTATTTCCACTTTTTTTAGTGTAAGCTGGCCAAGTTAAAGTTCAGGGGGGCAATTAGTTGGTATCCTTCGCCCAGAAAAATTCGTTTTCATAATCTCATGACTTCTAACTAAAAAGGCCTATTAGCGAAAACTGACCGAATGAAGCTCACAAGAAAGGAAGAAAAGTAGGAGATAGAGAAAAAGATAAGGTGAAAAGTGGATAGAAAAATGTGCCGGCATGAGGGTCAAGTAGTCAAGTTAACGCTTCGTGTGATAACTGTGCAAAAAACACAAACAATAAAATTTTGCCAAAAGTGTTGTATGTGAGTGCTGCTTGGCATTGGCTTTATATTATTCACTCTGCAAGCATTGTTGCATTCACATACTCGAAAAAAAATGTAATTATACAAACTTAATCGTAGGACCACTACTGACAACTGTCTTCTTACTTGAAATTGGAATGTGCCATCTTCTATCTCTTTGTACTTTGTTCGGTGACTTGTTTTGAAAAGAGTCTTGCCAAGAGTTTGACCCGTTGGTCTGAAGTTCCTGCGGTCTGAAGTCACTTTGTTGTGGGGAATTACTGGACTGCGCCATCATTCGATTGGTGGTGTCTAAAAATTGGCGATTTTTGGATCGCGGTTTATGTGCGTTTCTCGGGGTCGGATCGAAAGAAACTTTAGTTGTTCTGCAGTTGCGTGCAAGGTGCCCTACTTTCACACAGTTGTAACAGGTGCGTTTAGTGACGAAGTCGTGTATTGACGGTTGCAACTGATTTCGCAAGTATATGTGTTTGCTGACTTTCCCCAGAGCTGTGTGAATGTGGTGTAGCTTTTTATTCATTTCATGTAACGTCTCCTTGATTGTGCGTAGTTCCTCACATGTTGACCATTGATCATTATATTTTTGGTGGTTTGACGCTTCTGCTTTTGGTGTTTCCTGTGTCTGGTCAGTAGTATTGTCCTGTACCCCTATCGGGTCTGCCATCAAGGGTGTGAGAACCTCCATGGATTGGTCAGTAGGAGTTTGTTCAAGGTTCGAAATCTCAGTATCAAAAATTGGATTAGCCATGTTTTGTTAAAGCTATATTCTGAAAAATATGAAAAGGAAGAATTGCACATGTGTAAACAATTTAAAGGAAATATGTAGGTGTCTCAAAGTTTTGTTAAAATTGAGGGGTATGAGCCGCTGAGCTTTTACTATTGTGTCAATTGTCAGCATATGTAGCTATGTTAAGTGGGTGTAGCTTTGCGGTTGAAGTCAGTGAAATGACAGTCTTCAAATAACGTGGCAATACTTGTTGATTGCTCTCTCTGGATATTTAGTTGGCAGCTGGTAAAGGTGGAGGTGTGAATGAGAAATAGGTTGGATACTTCTTTCTATGTCTGGGATTATAGAATGTTAGTTTCTGTCAAACGTTCGGAATGTCCCCTTGCAAAACTAGGACATTGTATTTTGTCTCTGGTGAATTCTTGCAGAAGCGTGTGCTGTATTCCAATTAGTGGACATATATATTTTTGGTTTCATTTTGCACTTGTTTACATTAAACTGTTTGTCGACACAGGTTACGATTGTACACTTAGAAACCGATTGTTCACATAGAAACAAATTGTCCACATAGAAAAAGGTTATTCACATGGGAATTGTTTTAAAGTGCTTCCCCAAATGTATTGCCGTACGATTTCCTTAACTCGTAGTTAATTTTTGTTGGATCGTTGTTGTGCTCTGTGATTCTCGGACAATTTTTTTGAAATGACTCACTTGTCTGGATTTGTAACAAAGACGAAGTTGATGACACCTTTGTTTACATAGGGCTGGTATCCTGTTTCTGGTCGTCGTGTTCGACCAGTGACCTGGTCAGCGATGTTTTCGCTGACTTTTCCAATTGTTATGTTGTTCAATTTGTATTGTATATCCTTTAATTGTTGGGATAAGTGTGCTGTCGGTGAAATCGCTGGAATTTGGTTCGTTTTTGTCGGTAAATATGAAACCATATGTTTGTGTGTTAGTCCAACTTCCTGTTCAAACGTTTGTATACCTTTTGTGTCTTTTTGAAAGTTTTCTCGTGGACCTTGAGCCGGTTTCTGTGCGTTGATTGCACTTGCTTGTTGCTGTTTGACCAATAGATTTATGTCTTCTGGGAATGGATGAGGCGGAGATGATAGAAATTCTTTCACCTTTCTTTGTCTAACAAATTGCTTGAAGGGTTTCGGTTTCGGCATTTTAGTCTATTTCCTAGCCGTAATGCAGCTGTTTACTAGCTGTAATGAAAATGCTGTAAGTTGAATAAAAAGTGTAATGTACGAAAATATGTATTTTAGGCTTACTATCTGAGTTTTAGTAGAATAGTTTACAGATTGAACAGACTATTTGATCTGTCAAAGGATTTGGATGGATGTTGCCAGTGTTTGATAGTTAGTGTGGGTGATTTATGAGAAAAAATTTCAAGAAGTGAGACTAGATTGGAATTTTGTTGAAATTTCCTTTGTTTGTTTCTAGTGTAACTAAACTGAAAAAATAATTGTCAAAGAATAAGAACCTTGTGATTTGTAAATTGAAAACTGAAATGATTACTTAATATAAGTAGTGATTTAATTATTCCTAGAATAAAAGCAAGTGTATAAAAAGGCATAGATACGTTTCTTTCTCAGTGAGACGTTTGGACTTGTTTTTATTTAATTTCGCTGTTTGTCTAAGACGGGTCTGTCGTGAAAAATAATATTAACTGAACTTTTTGCTAACGTTGCGGACGTGCCCGGTGGCTTGTGAGCGTTTGTAAAAGGTAACCTAGCTGTGGTTTTGTCATAAACTCGACCAGGGGGGGCGGCCAGGAGATCCTCAAGAATACCATGGAAAGATCTCCCTTCGCGCTTTTATCCTCGTGCCGAATTCACTTTTCAGAAACAGTGGAAAAGTATGCTGAATCATTCTTTGGATAAGGACGTTTTCTGAAAATTCTAGGCCAGTAACCAAATTGAAATTAAGGTGGTGAAAATTGGAAGGAGTCTTCTCAAATTTGCTGTACTCTCAATGTCAATCTCAAAAAAATGCAAAATATGCAACGGAGCAAGTGATCAGATATCACGGTACTAAGCTTTAGAACTAACCTTCCCAGCATCTCATGTGGTCTGACTGAGGGTACTTAGCCACTGTGTTGGCAAATTTAGTCAACTATGCCCCTATGGTAATGTGAGGCCTATCTAAAGTATGAAATAAAGAAATGCCTCTGCTCTGCCACTACGCATGGCCTTGCTGAAGTGAATCGGCCAATGTCTACTCTATACAGCCAACATAAAAAAATTGCGAAATTGTAAAAAAATTATGACTCATGCATACAACAACACTGTAACACTGCCGCAACAAGTGATTCTACTTGCAATCTCGAACATTTGACGACTGTCTGCGAATTGTTGACATATGTATTCATATCATGCGAATTGTTGACATATGTATTCATATCTGGTGAAGCTATTGTTATCTTAAAAAAACTAGTATAGGCGGTCGTCATTTCGCCTATCATGAAGTTGGTGTATGGTTGAAAAAAGTAGACTTGATTTAAAGCGCATCAAAATAATGAGCAAATTTGAAAAAAACTTTTATGTAGCCTTTAAGACCTATGGATGACTCTTGCAATTGATATTTTCCCGAGAACTCAGAAAATCGAAAAAAATGAATTTGTATGGTATAGAAATCTTTCCAAGAATATACGAACAAAAATCGGGTGTTTACGTAGCACTAAACAAACGTTGAAGCTCTCGTTGTACAAGCTTCCAAAATGTAGGTTTGAGCTTGGCGAGTAAAAAACGTATTGTTATTTGTCGCGCCTTACGTACTGATTATATACGCGTACCTATTTTAGTGTAAAGGAGCTCACTGGAAGTAGTTTGAAAAAAAATTAATAGTGCAAGAAGTGAAAGTTTGGTCCCAGAAATCAAAAACATGACACTGCGAACGTTAGGATGTCAGTGCCGTTTTGATGGAGGAAGGCGTATGCCAACGCAGATTTAGCAGATGATTTTCAGAAAACCTGCGGTATGTGTCGAATCCATATTGTTAATATGTGTGGCTGCAACTTGCAGAAATGCTGCACACTTTAAGCGGATTGTTGAAGGAATTAATTGTTGTAGCACATGTGGCATTACTGCTCCAAAAACATGAGAAGAAATGAAGAAGTTTACCTAAATATAAAATTGAGGTTGCTGTATCATGCATGCTATGGTGTGGTATGCTGTTCTTTCGTAATATAGGGTTGCGTTCAGACTAATGTTTGATTTTCTTTCAGAGTAATTAGCATCGAAGGAGAAACGTTCGATTCAGAT